>CAEZYX010000005.1_pt1 | contig 18661 bp, 16 predicted proteins | sample 7265801 | NCBI WGS metagenome assembly CAEZYX01 (sample SAMEA6813945, study PRJEB35770) | freshwater metagenome | biome: Freshwater; feature: Freshwater reservoir; material: water | place: Czech Republic | collected 2017-04-14 | depth 30m m
ACACCTTCATCTTCGCAGGCAAACATAACGCCAGTTCTAGCAAATCCAGTCTGTACTTCATCTGCGATAAATAGCGCGCCATTGTCGGTGCAGAATTTAGAAAGGCCAGCGATAAATCCTTTTGGTGGCACGATGAATCCGCCTTCACCTTGAATCGGTTCGATCACGATTGCAGCGAGCCGAGTTACGCCGATTTCTTTTTCAATTTTATGCAGCACAACATCGAGCGCCTCTTTCGCACAATTATCAGCACCGCCTGGCCAACGGAATGGATAAGCCATTGGCATGCGATAAATTTCCGGAGCAAATGGTCCAAAACCATCTTTGTAAGGCATGTTCTTGGCAGTCATTGCCATAGTTAAATTTGTGCGACCGTGATAACCGTGTTCAAATACCACCACAGCTTCTCGTTTTGTAAATCGACGGGCAATTTTAACGGCGTTCTCTAACGCCTCCGCACCAGAGTTGAATAGTGCAGATTTCTTCTTTCCATTTCCTGGAGTTAAACGATTTAACGCTTCGCAAACTTCGATATAACCCATGTAAGGCGCAACCATGAAGCAGGTGTGAGTAAAAGCTTGAACTTGTGCAATAACATTTTTTACAACACGATCGGCGCTATTTCCAACGCTAACTACTGCAATTCCAGAACCCATATCGATGATGGAGTTGCCATCGATATCAACGATCACACCGCCACCAGCTTTTTCGACCATTACTGGGATGGCCATACCAAGTGCTGCGGATACGGCATCGCTACGCCGTTGCATTAAGGCTTGGGATTTTGGACCTGGGATAGCAGTTACTAATTTACGAACTTGCGGAATATTTGGGCCGGTAGACATAGCTCGATTCTAGCGCTATTTATCAGGCTCATTCTCATCGGTTATCGTATAAGGCAGATTCGGTTTCGGTATTTTTGGAATATCACCTTTGCGAAGTCGATTCCAAAGGTAGATGCAGACACCACCGAAAAATGGCCATTCAAATGTGTAAACCCAGGCCCGCCAATTTCCAGTTTGCGCCCGCGAAAGTTCAAACCAACCAGCCCAGATACAAAACGGCAACGCTAACCCAAGTGAAATATTTAGAATTAATTTCTGTTTCTTAGTCGCAGGTTTTGGTTCATATTCTTCATGAATCCATTCTGGCTCGCTCATTATTTCCGATTCTCCGCAGCTATCTCGGCATCAATTTCAATTGATTTACGTTCTTCGCTCTTAATCCAATGAAATACTGCAAATGCCAGCCAGCCAGTATCAATAATCATACTTCCAGACCACATTAGTGAACCGCCAAGGCGTTGATCATTTATTTCAAACATATTCTCGTAAAGTGATTTCGGTGCAACATAAATAAAGAAACCGGTAAGTGTTTCAGGGACCATCATAAAAAAGAGTGAGAAAACCGAGATGGCTGGTGAGATTCGGCTCTGTGGTGTCTTCTTATCCAATAAGTTGTAATAAAAGAGATAAGCGACAATTACATATGCCGGCACCTCAATGAAGTTATGAATCCAAACGTTTTTCATTACGATTGCATGCAGAGTAGTGAAATGTATCCCCATCATTAGTGCCGCATAAATAGCCCAACTTGTCCAAGGGTTTGTGAAAAATTCAAAAATGAAATTCTTTGGCTTGAAGTGAGCCACGCTGCCCAAGACTAAAAGCGGTCCAGAGATCATCATCAGAGTCATATGTTGAATCATGTGACACCAGAAAAGCGTTGGCGCATGGGTACCAATTGGGGTATTAACCACCAATACAACGCTAAGCAGGCCCAAGTAGAAGAACCATTGATCCCGTAGCGAGATTGAGTTGGCTTTGGATAAAGTGAAGAAAAGGTAAGCGAGCAATAAGAGAGGTATTGAACTCTCCGGGGCTAGTTGCCACCAAGCCCAGAAATTAGGCGGGATTCCATGGACCATGCTTTGGCTCCCCACTAAACGCTAGAACTCGAGTTGTAAAACTCAAAATCATCTGTGATTGTCCTTGGTTTTTTGCGTGATGAGGGTTACCTTAATGACTTATGTAGGTAGGTGCCACCACTTGATGAAGCAATGGAGTGAATTCAATGAATAGACGGATAGTCGGAGCATTTGCCACAGTAGTACTAGGTGCTGGATTGATTGCTGGAATTGGAACTTATGTCTCGGCCGCAAAAGCCGACACCACAATTTTAGATGCTACTCCAGCTGGAACGTTAGAAACTCCGCAAGGCACGCTAAAGCATTTCACAATGGATCTCTCTATTTATCCGGATAGCTTTTTCAAAACTAGCAGCCCGCATCCAGATTGGGTTAGTTACGGCCCTTCAACAAATTTCAGGGTGCCAGCGCACTCCGCAATCACATTCACAATGAAGCAATACGACAGCGGCGAGCCGATCACAAACGACTTCTTTGCCCGGGTTGCCGGAACTATGAATGGGACCATAAATATAGATGGTAAGGATGTTACGAAAGTTGATGCAAATACCATCGGGCATACTTTTACAGTTCGTGGCTTATCAAATGGCAAAAGCAATTTATTTATAAATGTTCCGATGCCGATGGTTCCTGAAGACAAGATGTCGGAAAACGAAGGCGAATATATAAATCCAACAATTGTTAAATTCACAATTATTACTGGCGATGCCGGCGAATATGTTTGGAACTGCGAATTCCCTTGTGGCGATGGAACGCTCGCTCGCTTTGGTGGCCCAATGTCATCACAAGGATTTATGTCCGGTCACTTTATCGTTACAGATAACTAAGGAGCAGAAAAATGAGTCAAACTCAAACTCAGGATAAAGCACCTTGGTGGAAACGAAAAGATGTTAAAGAGACCGCTACTTTATGGGTAATCCTTAGCGTATTAATTGGTGGCTTAGCTGGTGAAGTAATTGCTCGCTCAATGGGGGCACCTGCATCAGAGACGATGGAAAACACCATTCGCATGATGAAAATTTTCACATGGGTATCTGCCCCAGTAGCAGGTTTAGTTGGCGCAATTGCGCTTAAGTCTTTGATGCAGAAGCGGCATTATGGCGATACGCCGCCAGCAGAATCTGATCATGAAATTGCAAATAGCCCAAAAGCATCTGCCGTTTGGATTGTAACTTCCGGACTTCTTTGCTTATTTGCACTGGTTTTTGGAATGATCGTGATGCAAGAAGATGCTAAATCTCTGCAAGCGCCAAATGCAATTCACGTAAATGTAACTGGCCAACAATGGTTATGGAACTTTGATTATCCAGATAATGCTGGCGTACGTTCCCATGATTTATATCTACCTGTTGATCGACCAGTGATTTTTAACGTTTCTGCAAAGGATGTTAAACACTCTTTCTGGATTGTGCAGATGGGGGTTAAAGTCGATGCGAATCCTGGATATATAACCCAAACGGCAGTGACGCCAAACAAAATTGGAGTATTCGACGTTCGGTGCGCCGAACTTTGCGGCCTCCTACATGCTTATATGCAGAGTCAAGTGCACGTAGTTAGCCAAGCAGATTATGACGCTTGGATTAAGAGTCAAGGAGGCAGAGCATAATGACAACCACAATGGATAGAACTGCATCAGCAGGTCATTCTGCTAAGAGTCCCTTAATTGAAAAACTAAATGTATTTACTGCATTTGGTTTAGGAATTATTTTGGCTGTCGTTTTCTATGTATTGGCAGCTAAATTGATTCCGGAAGATACCGACGCAATGTTGATTCACACCAAACATGATCAAATTATTTTGTTGGCGATGATTGGATGGTTCATTGGGTTCATGGTTGGAATTGGCGCACTTATTGGACCGTTCCGCTGGTTGCTTGGCAAAGATTTATCACATGATGAAAATATGTTTTATGCTGGAAAAGATTTAGGCACAAAACGATATTTTAGATATACAACGGATCACAAAGTTGTAGGTATTCAGTACTTAGTAACAACTATGATCATTTTCGGCGTTGGCGGAATTCTTGCGATGCTGATCCGCACCAATTTAGGAAATCCAGAAGGTGGTTGGATTCACCCACAGGCTTACAACGCGATCGTTGGTATTCACGGAATTATCATGATTGTTGGAACTATCATCATGATTACTGGACCATTTGGTAACTTCGTAATGCCGATCATGATTGGCGCACGAGATATGGCATTTCCTCGATTAAACGCACTTAGTTTCTGGCTAATCGTTGCGGCTATTCCACCAATCCTCTCCTCCTTCTTCTTAGGTGGAATCATGACTGGTTGGACGGCTTATGAACCGCTAGCTTCAGAATCGCCTGCAGGTATGGATGGATACATAATGTTCATTTGTATCTTCGCGATTTCCACGATGGTCGCCGGTGCAAACATAACTGCAACCGTTGTTCGGATGCGCGCTCGCGGCATGACGTGGAACCGAACTCCAATATTTATTTATGGTGTTGTGGCATCAGTTGCGCTGGCGCTTCCTGCTTTCCCAGTCTTCTTCCTTTCTCAAATTATGTCGGCGTTTGATCGCGCAATGGGTACAACTTTTTATAATCCAGCTGGTGGTGGTAGTGGCTGGCTTTACGAAAACTTGTTCTGGTTGATGGGTCACCCAGAGGTTTATGTAATTCTGCTTCCAGCAATTGGGGCTCTAATGGAAATGGCTCCAGTATTTACTCGCCGACCGCTATTTAGTTTCAATGTTGCTGTTATGGGAATAGCCGGAATCTGCGGATTAAGTGCGTTGGTTTGGGCACACCATATGTATATGAGCGGATGGGCTCCTTTGCTTAATGGTCCATTTATGTTAACTACAGAATTGATTTCAATTCCTACTGGAATGCTCTTCTTAGTATTAGTTGGAACGCTATGGCGAGGTCGACTTTGGTTGACAGTGCCAATGGCATCTATTTATGCGCTGCTATGGAACTTTATGATTGGCGGCATCACCGGTATTTACCTTTCGGACGTTCCAGCTGATGGCGCTTTGCATGGCACCATGTTCGTAACTGCGCACTTCCATTACACACTAATGGGTGCTGGTTTGACTGGCGCAGTTGCATCGCTTTCATATTGGTTCCCAAAGATGACCGGTCGAATGTTAGATCGTCGACTTTCTTGGGTTTCATTCTGGATGGTACAAATTGGATTTAACGTGGCATTCATTGGCATGTTCCTAGTTGGACTTGCTGGTCAACCTCGACGAGTTGAGGCTTATAACGCGATGTTTAACCGTGGAAATATGGTCACAACCGCGGGTGCTTATGTAATTATGACCGGCATGCTCATCCTTCTATTCGCAGTAGTTGATTCATGGCGTAATGGAATTAAAGCTTCCGACAATCCTTGGTTTGCAAAGACTTTGGAATGGAGCGTTCCTACTCCAGTTCCGCTAGAAAACTTTGCAACGCTTCCAGTCGTCACAACAGATGCTTACGGTTATGGAAAGGCAAAGTCATGAGCCAAGAGACAACCCACGCACATCACGAACATCCAGATGTAGTTGGAAGTCGTAATCGATTAGGTGTAATTCTTATCATCGTTGCAGATGTTGCGATGGCGTTAAGTATTCTCTTTGTTTACTTCTATCTAAAAGGACAGAATGTAAACAACATGTGGCTGCCGACAGCAACTGAAGAAGTGCCTGCGACTGTTCCAGTTTCAAGCATGGGTGCTTTTTATATTGCGATCATTTCTGCATTTGGAATGTTGCTAAATGGTTACGCCCTTAAAGGTGCTAAAGCTAAAAATCAATCTCAACTTACATTAGGCGCCATGATTGCATTTGCGATGAGCGTGATTGGTTTGGTTTATCAAATTCAACAGATGAATAGTGCGCCATTTACAATGCGAATGGGTGCTTATGCGTCTTGCTATTACTTGATAGCTGGTCTGAATGCCTTACACCTTGCCCTAACTGCATTTATTTCGCTTGGTAATTGGAATCGCGCCAGACTTGGTTTATACAAAACCGATCATTGGCATGTAGCAATCATTCAAGTTTGGTGGATCTGGATGACAGTCTCCGCTGCGCTTGGCGCATTCGCACTTTCCTTTACCTAAAAATCAGGGGATTGCCCAATTCCAACCACTGATCCGATTGTTACAGGGCTGATTCCACTAGTTCAGTGGCTTGATCGGTTACTTCCTATCTGCATAATTGCGCTGCTTCTATTGGTGTCGCATTTTTTGCCGCAGGGATCGAAATTGATTTCAAAGCGAACTTATAACTGGATTTCATTTATAGGTTTTGCATGGGCTGCTGATGTTCTCTTCCTTTCCATTTTAAAGCTTGCCGATATTTTTACGGGTTCAATTGGAATGGTATTAAGCGAACCAATCATGCTCAGAAGTTTCTTAATTCAGGTTCGCACTGGCCAAGTAATGTTGGCACAGACTTTTGCTGGAATCATTATTGCGATTTGGGCGCAATTAATTAAGAGCCAAGTCGGCGCTCGAGTACTTACCTTTTTTGCAGCACTCTCATTATTGCCGCCAGCGTTAAGTGGCCATTCCGGATCAAATTCGCAGCATTTATTAGCAATAACTAGTTGGGGACTTCATATACTTTCGGTGTCACTCTGGGTTGCTGGTGTATTAGGCCTGGTCATTTTAGTGGCGCTACAGAGCTCTGATCTATTTCCAGCAGTAAAAGTATTTAGTCCGATAGCTTTAATTTGTTTTATTTGCGTAGTTATTAGCGGCGTAGTGAATGCTTCACTACGAATAGATTTGTTTAATGATCTGCTTAATAGTAGGTACGGTTTAATTTTGTTAAGCAAAATTATGCTCTTGATTGCTCTCGGTGGTTTTGGTGCTTTTTATAGAACTCGAATTCTAAATACTCTGGATTCGCTCTCAATAAAAGGAGTCCAACTATTTACTCGGCTTGTTGGTGTTGAGCTCTTTTTAATGGCGCTGGCGATTATGTTGGGAGTGGTGCTTAGTCAAACTAAATTCCCAACGCCACTAATTCCGTAACGCTTAAATGTGGAGTTTTCCCCTCAACCTGAGAAGATAACCCCATGCGCGAGATTGTAATTTTGGGCTCTACCGGATCAATCGGAGTTCAGGCCCTCGAAATTGTCGCTGCCAATCCAGGTAAATTTAAAGTTGTAGGCCTATCGGCAGGATCAAATAACTTGGAACTTTTGATAGCCCAGGCAAAGAAATTTAACGTTCCCATAGTTGGTACCACGGCCGATACTTCCGCGATAAAAGATGGAATTGCCGGAGTGCACGTTATTGACGGCGCAACCGCTGCTGCACAAATTGCATCCCTTCCATGTGACATTGTGTTAAACGGAATTAATGGATCAATTGGGTTAGAGCCAACTCTGGCAGCCCTTGCTGCCGGAAACTTAGTTGCGTTAGCAAATAAAGAGTCGCTAGTTGCCGGTGGCGATTTAGTGATGGCTTATGGTAGGGATCGAATAATCCCAGTTGATTCCGAACATTCAGCGCTTTATCAATGCATGCTTGCTGGAAAATTAAGCGATGTAAAAAAAGTCATTCTTACTGCAAGTGGTGGACCATTTAGAGATCGAAGCGATCTTTCTACGGTCACAGTGGCAGAAGCGTTAACTCATCCAACATGGAGTATGGGTAACGTGGTTACCGTAAACTCCGCAACTTTAGTCAATAAAGGATTAGAGATCATCGAAGCACATTATTTATTTGATTTACCTTACGAGAAAATCGAAGCGGTGGTTCATCCGCAATCTGTGATTCACTCAATGGTGGAATTCAAAGATGGTTCTACTTTGGCGCAAGCGAGCCCACCCAATATGAAAGGGCCGATTGGTTATGCCTTAGGTTTTCCGGAGCGAACCTCAGATTTAATGGTGGCCATTGATTGGAAAGCAAAACATGAGTGGAGGTTTGAGCCAATCAATAATGAGAAATTTCCAGCCATTGATTTAGCGCGGAGGTGTGGTGATTTAGGTGGCGGCACAACTGCCATATTTAATGCTGCCAACGAGGTTGCAGTAGCAGCTTTTCTTGAAGGTCGCATTAAATTCACAGCAATTGTGGATAGCATCGAAACTGTGTTGCAGAAAATCGGCGCTGGTGCGCCAATAAAATTGCGTGATCTTAAAGATGTCAGCGCTATCGAGAATGATGCCCGACGAGTAGCTCGTGAAACGTTAGGGGTTTAAGTGGGAATTCTTGGGGTAATTGCATTTGTAGTAGCACTTCTTTTTTCGGTAATGGTCCATGAATTCGGTCATTACATAACGGCGAAACGGTATGGCATGAAAGTGACTGAATTTTTTCTTGGATTTGGCCAACGAATTTGGTCAACCAGAAGAGGCGAAACTGAGTTTGGTATAAAAGTTATTCCGGCGGGCGGATATTGCAAGATCGTTGGGATGTCCCCACGAGAAGAGCTAGCGCCGGCAGATAGTGATCGTGCTTTCTACAAAGCATCTTCAAAGCGGCGTCTAGTTGTGTTAGGTGCGGGTTCGTTTAATCACTTCGTATTAGGAATTTTCTTACTTTTTCTTTTAATTGCCGGTATTGGAACTTCACAAGTACTACCAACAGTTGAAGAGACGCTGCCTTGTATTAGAACTACTGAGACCGTATGTCTATCAACTTCAGCGCCATCCCCAGCCAAAGTTGCAGGAATCTTGGCTGACGATCAGATAGTTGGAATCAACGGGAAAGAAAATTTGAAGTGGTCGGAGATAGTCCCAATTATTCGCGAATCTGCAGGTAAAGAAATTACGCTTTCAATTTTACGTAACGGTGAAAATTTAGCAATTGCAATCACTCCAGTACAGATTACATCAGATGGAAAAAGTTGGGGGATAATTGGCGTTCGGAATAAAGTCGGTCTAGTTCGAGAGAACCCGATATCCGCAACCAAAATAACTTTATTAATTACAAAAGATTTAGTAGTTGGCTCGGTTAAAGCCCTAGTTTCACTACCAACCCAAATTCCATCTATAGTCCGCCAAACATTTGGTGGCGAAGCTCGAAATGCAAATGGTTTAGTCGGTATTGTCGGTGTTGCGCGAGTCTCAGCCCAAACTGCCAGTAGCGGTGTGCTTACTCTCCCTGAAAAAATTGCATCACTTGTGTTGATAGTTGCTAGCTTAAATATCTTTATTGGAATCTTTAACTTGCTACCAATATTGCCACTTGATGGCGGACATATGGCTGTTGCAATTGCAGAAGCGTTGCGGCGAAGATTCGCATTTGCTCGAGGCAAGAGTGATCCAGGTCCAATAGATGTAGAACGATTGACTCCGATTACGATGGTCGTTTTCGCCCTACTCGCAGCGCTGACGCTACTGCTACTTGCCGCAGACATTTTCAATCCGATTTCGCTCGGACTTTAGGGCAGAATAAGCACATGACCGATTTAGGAATGCCAAGTGCGCCACCTCTAACACTGGCGCCTCGTCGTAAATCTAAGCAATTAAAAGTCGGCAGCGTTTTAGTTGGCGGAGATGCACCGGTAAGCGTCCAATCAATGTGCACCACGGTAACGTCTGATGTAAATTCTACGTTGCAACAAATTGCAGAGTTAACCGCTTCAGGTTGTCAGATTGTCCGAGTAGCGGTGCCGAGTCAAGACGATGCTGATGCGCTGGCGCAGATTGCTAAAAAATCACAGATCCCAGTAATTGCAGATATTCACTTTCAGCCAAAATATATTTTTGCGGCAATTGATGCTGGTTGTGCTGCGGTACGGGTAAACCCCGGAAATATAAAACAATTTGATGACAAAGTTAAAGAAGTTGCAAAGGCTGCTGGCGATGCCGGAATTCCAATTCGAATCGGTGTGAATGCCGGATCGTTAGATCCAAGGTTGTTAGCAAAGTATGGCAAAGCCACCCCAGAGGCTTTAGTCGAATCCGCACTTTGGGAAGCTGGGCTATTTGAAGAACATGGCTTTTCCGATATAAAAATTTCGGTAAAACACCACGACCCAGTAGTTATGGTTAAGGCTTATCGATTACTAGCTGCAAAGTGCGATTACCCATTACATCTTGGCGTTACTGAAGCTGGTCCACTATTTCAAGGCACAATTAAATCTGCAACTGCATTTGCAATCTTATTAGCTGAAGGTATTGGCGACACAATTCGAGTTTCACTTTCAGCGCCGCCAGTTGAAGAAATCAAAGTGGGATTATCTATTCTAGAATCATTAAATTTGCGGCAAAGAAAGTTAGAGATAGTTTCTTGCCCTTCATGTGGCCGTGCCCAAGTTGATGTTTACACTCTTGCTGAAAAAGTTCAGGCCGGACTTCAAGGAATGACAGTTCCATTACGCGTTGCTGTTATGGGATGCGTTGTAAATGGTCCTGGTGAAGCGCGCGAAGCTGATTTAGGTGTTGCTTCCGGAAATGGAAAAGGCCAAATATTTGTGAAGGGTGAAGTTATAAAGACAGTGCCCGAGGCGCAAATTGTGGAAACTTTAATTGAAGAAGCCATGCGACTTGCAGAAAAGATGGAAGCAGCTGGCGTTGCAAGCGGCGAACCATCAGTGAATGTTCATTAATTTTCGTTAGTTCTCGGTAAGGTAGTGCCATGTTGCGAATGTCTACGCTCTTCTTACGCACGCTTCGTGACGACCCATCAGATGCTGAAGTTGCGAGCCATCGGCTCTTAGTTCGCGCTGGATATATTCGCCGAATCGCTGCTGGAATCTATTCATGGTTGCCACTTGGATATATAACTTATCGAAATATTGAACGAGTAATCCGAGAGGAGATGGATGCTGCTGGTTTTCAAGAAGTGCATTTTCCATCGATGCTACCTCGCGAACCATATGAAAAAACTAATCGTTGGGAAGAGTACGGTCCAGATTTATTTAGATTACAAGATCGTAAAGGCGGCGATTACTTACTTGGCCCAACCCATGAAGAAATGTTTACTTTAATGGTTAAAGGCGAATACTCTTCTTATAAAGACTTACCGTTACATATTTACCAAATTCAGACTAAATTCCGCGATGAACCTAGACCAAGAAGCGGAATTATCCGAGGTCGAGAGTTCGTAATGAAAGATTCATATTCATTCGATTTAGATGATGCCGGACTGGATGCATCTTATGAAAAACATCGCCAGGCTTATATAAAGACTTTCGATCGGTTAGGTTTGAAATACAACATTGTTGCTGCAATGTCTGGCGCAATGGGTGGTTCTCGCTCTGAAGAATTCTTAGCACCGTGTCCAACAGGTGAAGATACTTACGTGCTCTGCGAGAAATGTGGCTATGCGGCAAATGTCGAAGCAATGATCACAAAAGTATTGTCGAAGGAGATTGCTACTCCGCCTGCAGTTGAAGTCATGGATACGCCAAATACTCCAACTATTGATTCACTAGTAGAAGTTATGAATAAGAATTACGGTGGCGGATTTAGCGCAGGGGATACTTTGAAGAATATTTTATTGATGGCTGACGGCGTTGCGATTTCGGTCTTGGTCCCAGGCAATCGCGAAGTTGATGTCAAACGTTTGCAAGCAAATCTCTCTGGTGTTAAAGAATTACGCCTTTTCGAAGAAGCTGACTTTGAAACAAGAAAAGAATTAGTAAAAGGTTATGTTGGTCCACAAGATGCCCATAAATTTGGCTTAAAACTATATGCAGATCCAAGAATTGCAGTTGGTACCCATTGGATTACCGGGGCTAACCAATTAAATAAACATGCTCGATATGTGACTCACGGTCGAGATTTTCAAGTAGATGCATTTGTCGAAGCGGTAGAGATAGAAGCTGGTGATCTCTGTCCAAAGTGTGAGAGTCCGGTGATTATTGATCGCGCCATTGAAATCGGCCACATCTTTGCGCTAGGTCGCAAGTATGCTGAAAATTTAGATTTGACTGTGCTCGATCATGAAGGCAAATCTAGAGTTGTAACGATGGGCTCTTATGGAATTGGAGTATCTAGAGCGGTTGCCGCAATTGCAGAACAGAGCCATGACGAGATCGGCCTATCTTGGCCAATTGAAATTGCACCAGCTCAAGTTCATATTGTCGCAACTGGAAAAGATGATCAACCCTTTAATGTGGCTGAAGATTTAGCTAAAGAGATTGAAGCTAGCGGTAAAACTGTGATGCTAGATGACCGTCGCGATGCCAGCCCTGGTGTTAAATTTAAAGATGCAGAACTAATCGGAAATCCAATTATCGTAATTGTTGGCAAAGCGCTTGCTAATGGCAATGTAGAAGTGAGAGTTAGAAAGAGCGGAGAAAAACGCGAAGTTGCACTTGAAAGTGCCGTAAGTGAAGTTCTAGCGCTATTGGTTTAACTCACGTGGATATTTCACTACTTGCCATTTTATTTCTTTTTATCGCTTCGGGTTTTGCTGGTTTTGTTGATGCCGTTGCTGGCGGCGGTGGCTTAATTTCATTGCCCTCGTTATTGGTAGCGCTACCAAATGCTGCTACGCCCGATGTGCTAGGTACAAATAAATTACCATCATTTCTTGGAACTTCAACCGCTGCATACTCATATGTAAAACGGTTACGACCGGATTGGCGCCTGACATTTGCGATGGCAATTCCGGCATTTATTGGTTCGATGTTAGGCGCACTCGCAGCTAGCAATTTCCCTAAAGATGCAGCTCGACCAATAGTTTTAGCGCTATTAGTGATAGTTGCTATCTACACCTGGCGGAAAAAAGAACTTGGTTTAAATGAAAACTTTCGATTTGCTCGAAAACATAATATTTCAATTGCGGTAGTAGCCGGCACGGTAATTGGTTTTTATGATGGCATTTTTGGCCCAGGTACTGGTTCCTTCCTAATGGTGATCTTGGTAGCGGTTATTGGTTTTGCATTCTTGCAAGCATCTGCAACTGCCAAGATTGTGAATTGGAGTACCAACCTCGGAGCGCTCCTCATTTTTGGCTTCAATGGTCACATCATGTGGTTATTAGGCTTAACGATGGCTTTTGGAAATATCTCTGGAGCAATAACTGGAGCGCGTTGGGCGATTAAAGGAGGATCGGCTTTGGTTAGAAATGTATTTCTAATAGTGACAGCACTATTGATTATCCGAATTGCGATTGATACTTTCTTTTAATATACTTTCAGAACAATTTAATAACAACTAAATAGTTAGGTTCAATATGGCAAGCGTTGAAGAATTGACTCGTTATATAGCGCCGATAGTTGAGCGCGCGGGGTTTGTATTAGAAGAAATCACGATTACACCTGCCGGTAAGCGACGGTTACTTACAGTTTTTGTCGATGGCGAGGATAGAAATCTTTCACTTGATGAAGTTACATCTGTCTCTAAGCAAATATCAGAAGTTGTAGAAGTTTTACCGGAGCTAGGGGATAAACCCTTTACGCTCGAAGTTACTTCGCCAGGCGTAGATCGTCCATTGACCGTAGACCGGCACTGGCGAAAAAATATTGGCAGATTAGTGAAGATTACGACCAATGATAAGCAGAGCATCAATGGTCGAATCAAGTCATTTTCCGCAGAGGAAGTTGTAATTACGCTGCCAAAAACTGAGGTCGTTGTACTACGCGGAGAAATTAAGCGCGCCATTATTGAAATCGAATTTAATCGCAAAGAGAAAGATGGCGCCAAATAATGCATGTGGATATGAAAGCACTTATTTCACTTACTGCTGAGCGAGATATTCCGTTAGATAGATTAATTACTGCGATTGAAATTGCTGTTAAGGCTGCTTACGTGAGTACTGATGAAGCAAAACCATATGCACATGCCAAGTTAGATCGAGATACCGGTGAAATCCGAATCTTGGTTCCAATTTTTGGTGAAGATGGCGAAAGGATTGACGAAGTTGTTGATGAGCCAACTGGGTTTAGTCGAGTTGCCACCTCAACTGCACGCCAAATTATTAAAGAGAAGATGCGCGAATCAAAAGATGCCGAAATCGTTGGCGAGTTCACAGCCTCTGTTGGCGACATTGTCTCTGGAGTAATTCAACAAGGACGAGATCATCGAATGGTTTATATTGATCTTGGAAGAGTTGAAGGAAAAATTCCACCGCATGAACAAGTTCCGGGTGAGATTTACACTCATGGTGAGCGAATTAAATGTTTTGTTGTTGAAGTAAAGCAAGGTACACGTGGCCCAGAAGTTGCACTTTCACGCAGTCATCCTGCGTTAGTTAAACAATTGTTCGCGTTAGAAGTTCCAGAAATTAGGGAACGCGTTGTTGAAGTAATGGGAATTGCCCGCGAAGCTGGTCATCGAACCAAAATTGCAGTCCGAACCCACCGCGCTGGCGTGAGTCCAAAAGGATCGCTAATTGGTCCAATGGGTGCGCGAGCTCGCGCTGTAATGGATGAACTACATGGCGAAAAAATTGACATAGTTGATTGGTCAGAAGATCCAGCAGCTTATGTAGGTAATGCGCTAGCGCCGGCTCGAATTACTAGCGTTGAAGTGGTTAATTTAGAATCTCGATCTGCAAAAGTTGTGGTTCCGGATTATCAATTATCACTTGCGATTGGTAAGGATGGCCAGAACGCCCGATTGGCAGCGCGGCTCACTGGATGGCGGATAGATATTCATTCTGATGCTGAAAGTACGACAAATCAGGCAGAAAGTGCTGAAAATTCTCAACCAGAATTGGGGTAAGGTAACCCCATTGGAAACCGCAGGGTTTTCAGAAATCTATTTAGGAGCTAAGGCAATGGCACTCTAATGAGCACCGCAACATCATGAGTAAGTCAGGAAATTCGGTTTCGCGCTCCTAAGTAAAATTAAGAACGCGAGGCCCAGACAGGAGAACTGTGGCAAAGGTCCGCGTTTACGAATTAGCAAAAGATTTAGGGATGGATAGCAAGGAAGTCCTTGCAAAACTCCAAGAGATGGGCGAATTCGTCCGTTCTGCATCATCAACAGTTGAAGCGCCAGTTGTGCGCAAGATGTTGGAAAAATATCCGGTTGTTGCAAAACCGGCAGATGAAAAACCTGCAAAGAAAGCGCCAGCTAAGAAAGCCGCTGCGAAAAAAACTGCTGCGAAGAAGGCAGATGCAACACCCGAGATAACTCCTGAAATTGAAGCAGCGCTGCAAGAGATGATGGATAAGAAAATCGCTGCCGCGCCAAAGCCAACAGTTACACCAACCGCGCCGACTCCTCCGATTGCGCCAACAGTTACGCCAAGTGCGCCACGCGGTGGAAATAATCCATTTGCAACCCCACGTCCACCAGCTGCGCGACCACCTCGCGCCGGAAATAATCCTTTTGGTTCCGCGGGCACAACAATGCCGCGACCACCGCAACGTCCAACAACTCCAGGTCAACGACCACAAGGTGATCGACCACAAGGTGGCGGACCACGTCCTGGTATGTCTGGACCACGTCCTGGTTCGGTTCGTCCAGGTTTTGCTGCGCGTCCTGCGGGATCTCGACCACCACAAGCCGGCGGAAGTGCACGGCCACAAGGTGGCGCACCTTTCCGTCCAGGTGGTGCAACTGGTGCAGGAGCACCAACAACTGGTGCACCAACTACTGGTGGTCCACAACGCGGCGGCGGTCGGCCACCACAACGCGGCGGCACTGCCGGTGCATTTGGAAAACAGAATGGTAAAAAGCGTAAAAATATAAAGAGTAAAAAAACTCGTAGGGAAGAGATAGATAACATGGCGGCGCCGACAATTGGCGGCGCAATAGTTCCACGCGGAAATGGCACAACACCAGTTCGATTACGCCGCGGATCTTCGCTCGCAGACTTTGCCGAAAAAATTGGTGCAGATCCAGCATCTTTAGTTTCAGTGCTATTCCACTTGGGTGAAATGGTTACCGCTACTCAATCTGTTACTGAAGATGTTTTTGCAGTCCTTGGTGGCGAATTTGGCTACGCAATCCAAATCGTTTCACCAGAAGATGAAGATCGCGAGATTCTCGAAACCTTCGATATTGATTTAGCGAAAGAAATCGAAGATATAGATCCAGAAGATCTTGAAATTCGTCCACCAGTTGTAACTGTTATGGGTCACGTAGATCACGGTAAGACACGATTACTTGATGCAGTTCGCCAAACTGAAGTAATTAAAGGCGAAGCCGGCGGAATCACACAACATATTGGCGCATATCAAATTCACCATAACCATGATGGCACCGAGCGCGCGATAACTTTCATTGATACGCCTGGCCACGAAGCTTTCACTGCAATGCGTGCACGTGGTGCAAAAGTTACAGATATCGCAGTACTTGTAGTTGCAGCTGATGATGGCGTTATGCCACAGACTATTGAAGCGTTAAACCACGCGCAGGCAGCAAATGTGCCGATCGTGGTAGCGGTTAACAAAGTTGATAAAGAAGGCGCTAATCCAGGAAAAATTCGCCAACAATTAACGGAGTACAACTTAATCGCCGAAGAGTACGGCGGCGACACAATATTTGTTGATGTTTCGGCTAAGAACGGAACTGGAATCGATACCCTTATTGATTCAATTCTTTTGACTGCTGATGCTGCTATCGATTTGCGTGCAATCGCGGATGATGTTGCTCGCGGTGTCGCGATTGAAGCTCACTTAGATCGTGGTCGCGGTCCAGTAGCAACGGTATTAGTGCAACGCGGAACTCTCTATGTTGGTGACGCAATTGTTGCTGGTGGAGCTTTCGGTCGAGTGCGCGCAATGATGGATGAATTTGGTAAGCCGGTTGAATTTGCTGGTCCATCCCGACCAGTTCAAGTTCTTGGCTTTACATCAGTACCAAGTGCTGGTGATTCATTTATGGTGGCGCCCGATGATCGAACTGCGCGCCAAATTGCGGAGAAACGACAAGCAGCAGAACGTCATGCAGCGCTGTCGAAGGCACGTAAGAAAGTTTCTTTGGAAGATTTCATGGAGCAATCAAAGGTCACTTCACTCAACCTTATTCTCAAGGGCGATGTGAGTGGTTCAGTAGAAGCGCTGGAAGATGCGCTCTTATTGCTTGATGTTGGAAATGAAGTTGACCTTCGAGTTATTCACCGTGGCGTAGGCGCTATCACCAAGAGTGATATCACTTTAGCTTCAGCATCGTCTGCTGTAGTTATCGGATTTAACGTTAAGCCAGAACCGCAAACTGCAATATTCGCCGATGAAGAAGGCGTCGAAGTTCGCTTCTACTCCGTTATTTATAACGCAATCGAAGAGATTGAAGCAGCGCTTAAGGGACTCCTTAAACCAGAGTATGAAGAAGCAATTCTGGGTAATGCTGAAGTTCGCGAAGTCTTCAAATCAAGCAAGTTCGGAAACATTGCCGGTTCGGTTGTTAGCAACGGAATCATCCGTCGTAACGCAAAGGCACGAATATTGCGAAATAACGATCTAATTGTCGATAACTTAACTATTGAATCGTTGAAGCGATTTAAAGATGACGCAACCGAAGTTCGTGAGGGCTTTGAGTGCGGAATCGGCGTTGGATCCTTCAAAGATATTCAAGCCGGAGATGTCATTCAAGTATTCGAGATGCGTGAGAAAAAGCGAGTCTAATTATGGGAACATCACATCGCGCAGCAAAAGTTGCCGATCGCATTAAAGTAGTGATCGCGCAAACGCTTGAGACAAAGGTAAAAGATCCACGCCTGGGTTTCATAACTATTACTGATGTTCGGATTACCGGAGATCTGCAACAAGCATCGATTTTCTACACAGTTCTCGGTGACGATGAATCAAAAATTCGCACTGCTAATGCGTTAGAAAGTGCTAGAGGTTTATTGCGCGCTGAAGTTGGGAAAGAACTTGGTATGCGGATCACGCCAACCATCGCATTTTTTGCAGATGGACTTGCAGAATCTGCGCAAAATTTTGAGGATCTACTTTCTAAAGTCAGAGAACAAGATAAAGAACTAGCTGCGCTGCGCGAAGGTGCCGCCCCAGCAGGAGAAGCGGATCCATATAAAATTCATAAAGCGCGTGGAACCGATACCGGTGAGTGACGGTTTTCTTGTAATTGATAAACCAAGTGGTATCACTAGCCACGATGTAGTTGCACGAGTGCGCAAAGTCTTTAACACAAAACGAGTAGGTCATGCCGGAACGCTCGATCCAATGGCAACTGGTGTATTAGTCCTAGGCATTAATAACGGCACTAAGTTGCTCCAATATATTACAGAAGGCAAGAAACGATATTTGGCGACAATTAAATTAGGCGCAGCAACAGTGACCGATGATAAAGAAGGTGAAGTTTTAAAAGTAGCTACTAATTCTGAAATTGCTAGCGTTTCTGATTCTGCAATCAAAAGTTATTTGGAATCTTTAGTTGGAACCATCATGCAACGGCCAAGTTCCGTATCGGCAATAAAAGTTGATGGCAAGCGCGCATATGATCGGGTACGTGAAGGAGAAGTCGTAGAACTTCCAGCCCGCGAAGTCACAGTATATAGTTTAGAAATTATTAATATTGCACGTTCTGAATTAGGAATTGAAATTGATATCGATGTTGCCTGTTCGGCTGGAACTTACATTAGAGCTATTGCTCGAGATTTAGGTGTTGCGCTTAAAGTTGGAGGTCATTTAATTGAATTGCGCAGGAGCGAAGTAGCACCGTTCTTACTCGCAGAAGCAGTTACTCTCGAATCGGTATCGCAAAGTAACTTATTGGACATTGTAGAAGTTGCAAAACAAATCCTGCCCTCACGAGTAATTGACCTATTAGAGAAGAATGAATTGAAGTTTGGTCGGTCGCTACCAGCTTCTGAATTTTCAGGTGTTGGGATTGCTATAACTGGCGATAATGAACTTTGCGCTTTGATTGAAAACAGAAATTCTGGCGCA
>CAEZYX010000009.1_pt1 | contig 17495 bp, 17 predicted proteins | sample 7265801 | NCBI WGS metagenome assembly CAEZYX01 (sample SAMEA6813945, study PRJEB35770) | freshwater metagenome | biome: Freshwater; feature: Freshwater reservoir; material: water | place: Czech Republic | collected 2017-04-14 | depth 30m m
AAGATTTTTGCCATTTCTCAATAGTTGTATCATCTATTGATGCGAATTCACCTTCTGAAGTATCTAGAACGCTTGTCATACCAGCGTTATTTACTACGCCATCTAACGAACCTAAGGTTTGGATTACTTCCAAAATAAGTTGCTTAACTGCCAGCGGCTTTGTCAGATTGGCACAACTTGCGGGGGCGTTAATTTCAAGGCCACGTTTCAATACTCTTTCTGAAAGTGAAGTTAAATAAACGGTAGCCCCTTATTTTAATCTAAAAAATTTCTGCAGGCTTTTTCTGCTTCTTGTTGCCACCCAGCCACAACTGCAGAATTAACTCCATCGACATTATGGATTGCCATCTGATCAATAACGCAACCGTCAAATTTATTCCGCTTTTCCTGTGGGGAAGCACTACACCCAGAAAGAAGTATCAGACTAAGCAGTAAAAGAGATACTTTCTTCATTCCTGTACCCCCTTTGTTACCTTAATCAATTTCCTCTTCACTGCCAATATTAAAATCTGTAACTAATCACTGTAATAAATATATCACCCAATAAAAACCAGATTACAGTGCTAATAAAAGCGATAAACACTCCCAATGCAAACCTATTTTTTGAATTAGCCAATCTTGCTGAAAACTTTCTATAAGAAAAAATAGAGAAAGTGATTGTTAATGCCGAAGCGAAGGACGGATAGACGAATATATTAATAAGTGCTGCAAAATTAAATTCTTTAGATGACTGATTTACAAATCCTCCAACTATGCCTAAAATGTATAAAAAAGCAAACCAGGCTAATAGAGGAATAGCATGTTTTTTAGTTATTACTGGCGCTGCGTCAATCTTAACTTTTGGTTTGCTAGTTATAGTCAAAAGTATAAAAAGAAGTAAAAAAATTCCAGAAAGACCTACGATTGTATCTTTCATAGCATCAAACCTTACTAGCAAGGAAGTCCTTTGTATATGAGTTAAAAGGGATTTTTGTATTAAGTGAATTTTTAAATTTTAAGACTAAGGACGATTCCTTTATCTCTGCATGGCCTAGTAACTGTCAGTAGCGGGTGCATAATCAGGGCATGGGATTAGTTAATAAGAGCTACATAATTGCTAAAAAACTAAAGATGGATTTTCAAATTGTCTTAATGGCAGGAAACGAAAAATAGGCTGCCTACCACGCAGATCTTTAAGAGATAGAGTTATGGAGTACTGTTGATTCTAATTGGCAGATAGTAGATGTCTCTAAGGCAACTGATCTAACAATGATTAAAAGCGCCCCCCAAATAGAAGCTACCCCTGAAACTAGAAAGGCACCTGTTATAAAGATATTGAGCTAGTAATTAGATTTATAAAGTAGTATGCCTAATTATCAACAAGAACAAATTAAATTTTGTTATCTATGTAAGGCTCAAGCGCATAAGACAGGCAAGTAGATGCAAACTTTGCTGCAGCTTCTTTGATTGATAATTTTCGTATCGCATCATATTCCTCTCCCCAGACGTATGTACTTTTTTCCGTTGGCTCAATCATTAAACCTGTGATGTTTTTCTTTCCTTTGTACTTTGGTGTAATAAATGGTTTTACTGCATGCGAATCAGGATTTGGTACAAAAAAAAGTAAACAAGGGAAACGTTGTTCTTTTTCGAGCTTAGTTAAAGTCCAACCTGGCAGGTATCCATATTGCCATAATCCTAAAACTTTATCAGAATCTGTACTAGTAATTTTTAGGAACCATGCTTTAGATGCAGGCTTCCCTTTGCGCAGTGAACGGAAATCACTTGGCTGAAGGTCTCCAACTCTCTCAGCTTTTAGATTTACTAACCGTAGCTGAGCAAAAGCTTCTTGAGTCCACTCATCCATAAAACTCTTCCAGTATCGGAAATCACCTGAAAGTCGTAAATCAATGTCTGCGTCGAAATACTCTTGAGCTGTTTGTGGATCAGACATTTCCTCAATAACGCGCTCTATGGATCTGCAAAAAACTAAAATTAATCGCGAGATATCTCCGCCCTCATCTGAAAAAGCAAGAGCATTTATGTATCGCTCCCTATCACCCTTATGGCGAAGAATTAAAGGTGGCATTCCTTCACGACTTAGGATTAGATTTGCTAGAAGTCTTGAGACTCGACCATTTCCATCGTCAAAAGGATGAATATGAGCAAGCCAAGCATGAACTGCCGCTGCTTTTACAATTGACTCAAGAGTTTGAAATCCTCGTCTAGACAATTTATTCATCCAGTCACAAAACTCCTCCATTCTTGCGGGAGTGTCAGAAGGCAATGCAGTTTGATGTTCCTCGTTACCCTGAATAGCATTTGGGTATGGCTTGTAAATGCCAGACCTACTATCGTCTCCCATGATTATTTTGTGTAAGCCCCTAATGTCAATTCCTGTTATTGGTCTATCAATTTCCATACTAAAAGTTCTAGACAGTCCTCTTGCAGCTGTTAAACCAATTACGTCATAAGTATGCTTATCATTTTTTAATCCTTGATTTACAGCCCACTCCATAAAATTAGTTACAGAACTACTAGTGTCAATAATTTTTGAAGTTGTTGCGACATCTGGCCCTAATCCTTCTATAGCGTTACTCTCATAAATTTCTCGCACTTTCAATATTCGGGATAGAGGCTCAGGTAAGTTTTCCATATTTGACAGTACATCAAGTTTTTTTTGGATTTCCAACAAACTTTTTCCAATGTCAGCTAGCCGCTGTAAACCAGCATCGTCTTCAGGAAATGAATAAGGACTTCCAACTAGGCAAGAATTTGCTTGCCGTATCGCAACTAATATTTTTTTATCAAGCTCAGCCATGTATTAATTATCTTACATTTAATCTTTAAAAACTCGTGTTCGGCTCTGTACTTTCACTGTCATCTCTCTTGTCCAAGGCTGGGGCACTTGCTTATGGCTTTTGACCCTAACATTGCAAGGCGAGGGTGGTTAAGCCTGCTGTTTAATCACCCCCCCCAAAAAAAGATTTGAAAAACTGCCCTATCCAAAGTCAATAAGTCCGCAACATCTTCAGCCTCGGTCTCGTGCCCTAAGTGCTGGGTAAGGATGTTAGATTCTTGATTAAGCGAGATGGTCTTAAGCTTGGCGAGCTTCATGTAAGCAAAGGCAACCTCGAATGGGTTCCCGCCGGGAGTAAGCTGAAAACCTACCAACTCCGATGGGAGCAAGAAGTAGAGATATTTGAGGATAAAGGTCGCTTATTATAATTCTTAGGTTAATCCCAATACTAAGTTAATTGGCCAATTTCTTCCCCTAAAACTCTCGAAATGAGTTTTACTTTAATTGTGCAGAGCAAGAATTATTGGCGGATAGAGCATTATGTCGCTGTAAACAGCTCTTACTGCGTACTCATATTCACTTGCACCTGCGATTGATCCATCCCAGCCGAAATACTTTAGTGCCCCTGCATCTGCACATACTAAAACTGGTACAGGTAAATAATTGGATTCAACGGCAGCTCGGGATGCAACTTCAAACTTTAAGATATTTGAACCGATTGCTTGTCTATTGTCAAAGCAAAACTCTACAAAAAATCGATGAGTGTGGTTGCATTTATCAGATGAAAAATCATGCATTGCATCCAAAATATAATTTGCAAGTGGGTACGATTCAGAAACTTCTTTAGAAATCTTGAACTGAGGGCGCCATCCGTTAGTGATTAGCTGATTAAACATGTGATTCTTAAGTTGTTTCGAGGCTGAGGAATCAGCTGAGGTCTCTATGACGACTGCCTCCAGACTTGTCTGCAGCTTCTCTATCGTATCCACCACGATTGAGCATAAGTCTTGCTTCGCTCGACCGGTGATTCGCTCTTCGATTCTCATAAATCTGTCACTATCCTTTCCCTAGGAACAGTAACTTGAGGAGAACGCTTTGCCAAGCCACACCAAAGAAGCCGGTCTGCAATACGACCCTTTGAAGGTATCTGCTCTATTTGCAACCGATCAGCACTACATGATTCCTAAGTATCAACGCAATTATTCATGGACCGATGAAGAAGTTTCTGAGCTCATGACGGATTTAACCGAAGCTTGGAAGAAGTTCCCAGACGAGGCCTACTTGCTCGGTCAAATAATTGTGTGCCCGGCTACTGAACCGTTGCAACACATAGGGAATATCACGCAGTGGGATTTAATTGATGGTCAGCAGCGCTGCACAACTCTTTATATTTTCGTACTAATGGCCGCACACTACTTAAGTGACAATGCCCCTGAAAATTCGAGCAGAGCTACTAAACGTGCAATCAGCGATAGAACCTCATTGCTTAGCATTGTTGATTCACTGGATGACACAATTGAATACCCAAGAATCAAAGTTGCAGCGAATGGACAGTCTGTAATCTTAAAATTGTTAAGCAAAGAGACTCCAGAAGCAGCACAAGGACCTACCCAGCAAAATATTTTGCATGCCGTAGAGGAGATAAATAGAACTTTGGATGGGTTAAAGGTTCCTGATGATGGAAGTCTTTATGATGAAATCAAGTCTCTCTATGACTACGTGTTATCACACGTCTATGTCGTCAGGCTTTCACTTCAGAACAACGCACACGCCCTTAGAGTCTTCCAAAAGGTAAACAATCGCGGATTAGAATTAGATGACGCCGACCTAATTAAGAATTTTCTTTTCCAAAAAGTTACAGATGCTGAGTATCCCCGAATGTCAGAAATGTGGGAACAAGCAACGAATCAACTCTTCACTGCTCGCCTCAAGCGGGTAAAGTCGATGGAATTCTTAATGAAGGCGTTGATTGGCATTGAAACTGGTAACTCTATTCCAACGGGAAATTTGTACACGGAATGGGAAACGCTACTAGATACTAAAGATAAAGTGAAAGCACTAGCTGAGCGACTTCCGGAATCTGCGAGATTCTTGCAAAGAATTAGCTACGGTAAATTACCAAATTCTTCCGTTGAAACCGACATTGCAACTGGAATTTACATGCAAAAATTCATTCAGCCACTAGAAATTTTATTGGCTGGGTGTCACCTTGATGAGAGATCTTATAAGAATCTTTTGCAAATGGTTGAAGATAGAACCATGATGTCATATTGGGCAAATGAGCCCAGCCAAACACTTGAGCGTGTAATACATCCATGGGCTAACAGGGTCAAAAATCTAGATTCAAATCCAACACCAGAGGCAGTCTTGAATACAGGGATTGGTATTTTTACCGATTTTAGTTTTGCTGAATTAGCACAGAGAGCATTTCTAGGTATTCAGAAACTCAACTATGAAACTTCCGCTCATAGCGTGCGAATGCGCTACATCCTTGCAAGAGTGAACAGACGCATTCAATCTCAAATGCATGTTGCCGGATATGACTTGGCTGTTTTGATGCAAACAACAAGTGGTGAAAATCGTGGTTACGATTTAGATCATATCTTTCCAAAGTCATTAAGGCACGAGGGCCAGTGGGTGCAAGATGAAGAACAGAATGTCCTTCTTGGAAACGCAAGCCGTTATCTAAAGAAGATACATTCAATTGGAAATATCACTCTGCTGCATCCTAGGGATAACCGGGAACAATCTGATGCCCTTCCTTGGGATGACACAAAACTTGCTAATTTTGCAGCAAGCGAGTTACTCATTAATAGGTTGTTAGCTCCTTCGAGTTTGTGGACAAATCAGCAAGACAGCGTTTATCAGAGGTCAGTCGACCTCCAGAGTCAGTACTCTCAAGAAGCTACATCTTGGGGTGAGGAAAAAATAGATGTCCGAGCAAAATTCTACTGGGATATTCTTATTGGCGAGATAAAAGAGAATTTGAACATTAGAAACAATTAGAATTATTCTCGTATTTCTTTTGCGATAACGAAGCCAACCCTAGTAATTAGGCCGATTACTAGTGCATTTCCCATGAAAAATGCACGACTCCCATCAGTAACGGTCTTTCCATTTTTCTCAGGTTTAGTCCAATCATCGGGGAAACCATTGAGTCGCTCAAGTTCAATTGGTGTGAGCCTCCGGTACCCATTCTTTGTTTGGATAATGTGCTTAAAACGAGAAGGGGTGTTTCCACCTTCTGCTGTAAGAATTGTGCGGCTTGGATTAGTTAGCAGATCTGGAAATGCCATTTTTCCCTCTGCATAGTTATAGGTAGTTCCAGAGCCCTTATGTGTACGCTCAATGCTCTTAGCGCCTTTCAAATATTTCCATTCTTTTAAGCGTTTTTCTTCCACCCAGTACTCATCGGATACCTGTGAATCTGGCTGCAAAACGTCACCAAGTACTAAAGCTTCTTTGGACAGTTTGGCTTCAGACTTAACTGTGTATGCCACACCGTCTTCGTAGTACCCAGCATTCATGAATGGACTTTTTCCTCCATCTTTATTAAATCGTTTGCTTATTTTATCTGCTTTATTACCTAATTTAATTTCTTGAAGCTCTGAACTCAGTTTTTTAATTGGGAGTGCTCGTGCCAAGATTCCTGACTTACCAATAATGCTTTCAGGAGTCTGTTTGTTTGCTCTTCTTTTCTTTTTAGTTGCGACTATAAATACACGGATGCGACGTTGAGGGAAACCGTACTCAGCAGCGTTTACTACCCGCCATTCAATTGTGTAGCCCTCATCGCCAAGAGTTTTTAACATTATGGCGAAATCCCTACCTCTTTGACTTGAGGGAGATTTCAAGAGCCGATCAACATTTTCAAGAAATATATATTTAGGCTTGCTTTTACTTACAAGCCGAAGAATTTCCCACCACAAAACACCTTTTTTACCCTTCAGGCCTTTAGCGCTATTTAACGTTTTTGCTACGGAGTAATCCTGGCAAGGAAAACCTCCAACTAGTAAATCTATGTTCTTAGGTAGTGATTCAATTTTGGCAATATCTTCATTGCTATGGCCGTCATCGCCAAAGCGCGCAACATAAACATCAGAGGCATGCTGAACCTTGGTTGCAGGTTCCCATTGATTCGAAAATACAGTTTTCCAACCAGCTCGAGCGAGACCTATGCGAAAGCCACCGACGCCGGCAAAAAGTTCTGCTACGTTTCCAACTAGATTGGTTGGCTCTTTATAACTCTTAGATTTATAAGTCACTTGTTCCTCCGGTGAGAAGCATAAGAAGAACTACTGACAAAAAGTGGGATCGACTCCCGCTATCTACCTAAACACTGCAATCACGATATTTAGAATAGTTAGCCCCATCATTGGCCCCATGCGCGGGTGGATGGGGATGCCTTTTGAGCGTAATTGCAGTTCAGGAGGATGTCGGGCGTACCTGTAAAAATCTTGGGTACAAGGTAGATTTCCGTCCAGTCTCTTCCCTCGGAGAGGCATTGAATGGGGAGTAATAGAGTATGAATAAAAAGATTGGAATGCGTTTTGGCATAGTACTTGCCAGCGTTGCGCTTATCGCGAGCGGAACTGTTGCGGCACATGGTGCTGCAGTTCCAAAGGGTAAGGCAGCTGCAGGATTGCAATGTGCTGCTGCTGGTTTAGTTTCAGCCGGCCGTGGTGTTGAAGGTTCAGATCTAACTTGCATTACTGCAACATTGGGAACTGCAAAAGATTCTAAGGTTTGGGGATATAAAGATCTTAAGCCACTAACTTCAATCGAATTCGTATCATCATCAGCAATTGGTGGCGGATACGGAACAACTGCGATCGCTGTTGGCGATGCGCTTAAAGCAGAAGGTTTGCTTGGTTCATACACTGTTAAGTATTTCTCAAATGCACCGCTTGGCGTTGGATACTTCCAAGGTGAAAAGAATCGTAAAGATATGTTGCTCATCACCGGTTTTGCTATGCCTGGTGGTCTTGCACTAAATAAATCAACTTTAGATATGACCAATGCAAAGCCAGTTGCAGCGTTCTTGCGCGAAGCTGAAGTTATTGCAGTGCCTACCGCCTCAAAGTTGAAGACAATCAATGATTTACTTGCAGTAATCAAAGCAAACCCAAAGACTGCAATTGGTGGCGGTAACTTAGGTGGCGTTGACCACGTAACAATCGCAACTATTGCTGCAACTATTGGTGTTGCTGCAACAGATTTGAACTATGTTGCCTACTCAGGTGGCGCAACTCTTACTCCAGATCTACTAGCAGGACGTGTAGTTGCTGGCGTTGCTGGAACTTCTGAATGGTCAAAGTATGTTTCTGCTGGAACTATGCGTTTACTTGCAGTTACATCTCCAAAGCCACTCACTGTGGTTAAAGGTAAGACTTTGATTCAACAGAACATCAACCTAACTTTCGGTAACTGGCGCGGAATGTTGGCTCCGGCTGATCTTCCAGCTGCTGAGTACCTAAACATGCTCAAAGTTATTGATACTGCCCATGGATCAGCTTCATGGAAAGCGATGCTTACAGCAAAGTCATGGATTGATGAATATCGCGTAGGAACTGCATTTACGACTTGGCTAAAACCAGAAGTAGCTGCAATTTTGAAGATCCTCAAGGATTTCAAACTCTACTAAGAGTTTAAATCTTTGAAATTGAACTAATTTGTTCAAATTAAAAGAAGGCGCAAGGAGTGAACTCGCATTCGTGGGTTCACTCCTTCTCCTTGGTCTAATAGTTATTTGGGATACCTCCCGCACCGAATTACCAGCTTTAAATATGACGATTAGTCCGAAGTTATTTCCATTAATTATTGGGTGGTTTTTGATAGCACTTTGCGCGATTCTCGCTATCCAAATTATTCGTGGTGGTACCGCGGTGCCAGAGGGTCTAGGGGCTGGCGATAAAATTGAGAAGTCTGATTACAAGACTTTTGCTTTTGTTTTATTATCTTTTCTCTCTTATATAGTTTTAATTACCCGCGGTGGCTTTGTAGTAGCGAGCACTGTGGTTTTTGTAGGAATTGCTTTTTCATTTGGGAATCGAAAATTTGGTAGAACTTTGTTAATTGGGCTGATATTCGCCTTTGTGACTTATTTTTCTTTTACTAGATATTTACATGTAGATCTACCGGCTGGCATCTTAAAGGGGATCTTGTGAACAACGTTTCCTCTTTAATGGATGGGTTTGTTAGCGCGCTTTCATTTACCAATTTAGGTTTTGGCTTGTTAGGTACATTCTTAGGAACGTTAGTTGGCGTATTACCTGGAATTGGGCCCGCGTTAGCGATTGCGTTATTGCTACCGATTACTTACACCGTTGCGCCATCGTCTGCGTTAATTATGTTTGCTGCGATTTATTACGGCGCAATGTATGGCGGATCTACAACTTCGATTTTATTAAATACACCTGGTGAGAGCGGATCGGTTATGACTGCGCTCGAAGGAAACCAGATGGCGCGGCGCGGCCGCGCTGGTGCAGCACTTGCGACTGCGGCGATTGGTTCATTTATTGCGGGTTCAATCGCGACTTTAATTTTGGCTTTTGCCGCTCCCGAGATAGCAGATTTAGCGATAAAAGTCGGATCGGCTGATTATGTAGCTTTGATGTTGGTGGCATTTACCACGGTGGGATCACTCCTTGGATCTTCGCAAATTCGTGGCTTTATCTCACTAGCTGTTGGGTTGGTGCTTGGACTTGTTGGCGCTGATTTACAGTCTGGATTAACGCGATTGGCATTTGGAAATGTGAGCGCGAGCGAAGGAATTGAAACGGTGATTGTGATTGTTTCTATTTTTGCGTTGGGTGAAGCTCTATATATAGCGAGCCGATTTAAAGATTCTGGTTGGACCATTATTTCCATGAAGGGCAAAGCGTTAATGTCGCGCGAAGATTGGCGCCGTTCTTGGAAACCTTGGCTTCGTGGAACTGCAATTGGTTTCCCATTAGGAATTATTCCGGCGGGTGGTTCGGAAGTACCAACATTTTTAAGTTATTCGGTTGAGAAGAAGTTATCTAAGCACCCAGAAGAATTTGGTAAGGGCGCGATTGAAGGTGTGGCTGGACCGGAAGCTGCAAATAATGCGAATGCGGCGGGTGCGTTAGTTCCGCTCTTAGCTTTAGGTTTACCAACATCGGCGACCGCAGCGGTAATTTTAGTGGCGTTTCAGACTTATCAAATTGAAGCTGGACCGATGTTATTTGCAACTAATCCAGATTTGATTTGGACTTTGATCGCTAGCTTATTTATTGGAAATACCTTGCTGTTGGTAATGAATTTGCCGCTAGTTCGAGTTTGGGTGCAATTATTAAAGATTCCGCGGCCATATTTATTTGCGGGAATTTCTTGTTTTGCGCTATTAGGTGCATATGCGCTTAATGGATCTACCTTTGACTTACAAGTAGCGATTGCTATTGGCATTGTTGGTTTCTTATTCCGCAGGTTTGGCATGCCGATCACCCCGTTGATTCTTGGATTGATTCTTGGACCGAACCTGGAATTGCAATTCCGGAGAGCTTTGCAAATCAGCGCTGGTGATTATGGAACTTTAATTGCAACGCCACTTTCGAAGATTTTATATATCTCGTTGATATTGGTTTTAGTTGCGCCTACCGCGATTAAGTTAGTGAAGAAATCCCGCGTTAAAACTGTAAAGTAATAAGTATGAGGTCGGTAATAATCCAAAGATGGGCGCTGTTAACGCTCTTTAATTCCGCGCTATTGCAAGGTGCTATCTATGTAATTCGCCCGATGATTACTTACCGTGGACTTGAGCTAGGTCTAGATGGAACTGGAATTGGAGTTCTAGGCGCACTTTATGCGATTTTGCCGGTGGCCCTTGCAGTTTCATTTGGGCGGCTAGTTGGAAAAGTTGGCGAGAAGAAGTTTTTAATTTGGGGCGGCCTTTCGGTCTTAGTTACCGGGCTCCTACTTTCAAACGCTAATTCATTTTTAATATTAGGAATCCTTACTGCAATTGCGGGCACTGGTCATTTAGCTGTAATGGTTGGTGGACAGACCATGATGGCTAATCGGAGCGAGCCAGGTTCGTATGATAAATATTTTGGTTATTACACTTTTAGCGCATCGCTCGGACAGATGGTTGGTTCGCTTCTTGGCGGCATAGCTGGTGGTTCAAATGGTTCACTTCCTAAGTCAACTGCTACTGCGTTTTTAGTTTCAGCGGTGCTGGCTTTTATTGGAGTGTTACCTATTTTATTTACTAAGAGCTTAAAAGTTTCGATTGCAGATAAAGTTGCGGCATCCGATCATAAAGTTAAAGCGCGTGATGTAATTAAAAATCCAGGTTTAAAGTCGGCGCTCTTTACTTCTGCGGCAGTTTCATCAACAGTAGATGTATTAGTTATTTTCTTACCGCTATTTGGCCAAGAGAATAATTTATCGCCCGTTGTAATTGGAACTATTTTGGCGATTCGATCGGGTGCATCAATGTTGTCACGGCTATTTTTAGGGGAGTTAAGTAGAAGATTTGGTTCTAAACGAATCATGATTTTAAGTGGATTAGTAGCAACGATAACTATTGGATCTTTAATTCTTACGACTAATGTTTTAATAATTGAAGCAATAATTTTAGTAGCGGGATTTGCGTTAGGAATTGGACAACCGTTAACGATGGCTTGGGTGTCACTTGCTTCCGCACCTGAAGAACGTGGAATGGCGATCTCACTTCGGTTAACCGGTAATCGAGTTGGCCAATTCATTTTGCCGGTAGGGGCCGGCTTGGTGGCTGGATCGATGGGGGTTAGTTCGGTATTCCTAGGGTTGGCCGGGTTATTGGCAGCTTCTACGCTGGTATCTAATAGGTATGAGTAAAGATTTCAGCGCTTTTTGAAAAACGTGACCAAATTGTTACCTGCCAGTAGGTTCTTTACTACCTTGGTGAGCGTAGATTCCCATCGTCTTGGCTCCAACTCGGGAACGGGACGTTATTCATAGCCTATGAAGAGAATAGAGAAACGAATGACAACAGAAAAAAATGGAGCTGGCGTATCGCGACGTACAGTTCTTAAAGGTGCAGCTCTTGGTGGTGCTGGTCTCGTAGGAGGCGGCGCACTTCTATCTAGTTGCGGCAAGAAAAAAGTTACTGGAGATGTCCATTGGGCAACTCGTGGTGGCGGCGAGTCCGGCGATGCAATCGCTAAATCAGTAAACGATGCATACACTGCAAAGTCAGGTAATAAAGTTATTGCACAACAAGTTAACTCGGATGATTTCCAGAATAACTTCGTTCAAATCATGCAAGGTACTCCTGATGATGCATTTGGTTGGATGGCCGGTTGGCGTACCAATGCACGTGCAGATGCTGGACTACTTGCAGATGTCTCAGATCAAATTAAAGCGTTAGGAAGTTCCCTCTCTGCTGCTGCTATCCAAGGTGCAACTAACCCTGCAGACGGCAAGCAATACATTATTCCTACAACTTATTACCCATGGGGCTTGCACTATCGCAAGTCAATGGTTGCAGATATCGGTATGGACCCAGAGAACATCGCAACTTGGGATGATTTCATCAAGATGTGCACACTCACCCAGAAAAAAGGCCTAGTCGGTTTCGCACTAGGTGATAAGGGTGGTTGGGAAGCCATGGGTACATTCGACATCATCAACGCACGTCTAAATGGATATCAATTCCATATCGAGTTGTTGAATGGTAAGCAATCTTGGACTGATCCAAAAGTTGTTGAAGTTTTCAAGCACATGGAACAATTAATCCCATTCATGAACAAGAATATTCTTGATATTTCATGGGATGGCATGCGCGATCTTCTACTACAAAAGAAGTGCGGCGCAATGCTTATGGGTTCATGGTTCGCAAACGACTTCAAAGCTAAGTCACAAGCAGATTACGACGATCTATGGATCGTTCCATTCCCAGAAATCAACCCAGAGTTTGGTGTCGACACAATCGACGCTCCACTTGATGGTATTTCTGTTGCTGCTAATGGCGCCAACGTTGAGGGCGGAAAAGACCTCGCTCAATTCTGGGGCTCAAAAGAAGGTATCGATGCAGCTATTGCAGGTGGCGACACCAGCATTTACATCAGCAGCGATTTCGATACTTCTACTTACGATGCTTTCAATAAGCAGAAGCTCGCAGTTCTCGGCGCTGCGAAGAACATCATGTTCTTCCTAGACCGCGATACTCGTGGTGACTTTGCTGGTCCAGTAGTGGGCGTAGCAATCCAGAACTTCCTCAAGAATCCAAAAGATCTTAATAAGATCTTGGAAAACACCCAAGCACAATGGGATGCACTACCTGCACTTTAATTCGTTGATTCTTACGAATTAGATTAGGGTTAAGAAATGGATACGACGGTTGCGAACAAAAAAGTTCGCAGCCGTCGCTCTCTTTCCCGGAACGATCGATTTACGCTCTCTGCTTTCGTAGGATTTCCAACTTTTGTTCAACTAATTTTTCTCTGGATTCCCGCTCTAGCAACAATTTTATTATCTTTTACATATTGGAACGGAATTCGGATATCCGATATCAAATGGGCCGGATTTGCAAATTATAAGAATATTTTCTTAAATGACACGCTTTTCTATGAAGCTTTAAAAAATAATCTAATCTGGTTGCTCTGGTTCTCGTTGATAGCAACGCCACTTGGGATTTTGTTGGCCTATCAAATTGATCGAAAGATCAAAGGCCATAAGATTTATGAATCAATTTATTACATCCCAGTTGTATTATCGCTCGCTGTTATCGGAATTATCTGGAACTTTATGTTCCAGCCAGGTGGGTTTATCCAAGGCTTAATGGGCCGTGATATTGGTAATGCGGTTTCGATTTGGGGTAATTACAAAATTAACACTTATGTAATTATGGCGGTAGCTTCGTGGCGCCATATTGGTTACATCATGTTGCTCTATTTATCAGGCCTAAAGTCGGTAGATCCTTCACTTAAAGAGGCCTCAGCTATTGATGGCGCAACAGATTGGCAGACTTTTAGGAAAGTAATCCTGCCCGCAATGAAACCGGTCAACATCATCATTGTGGTGATTACTCTGATCGAATCGCTTCGTGCTTTTGACTTGGTTTTCATAATTTACGGATCAAGTACAAGTTGGCCACTTCTTAATATTTTGGTTTATCAAAACTTTGCTGGCCAAGGAATTTCGATGAAAGGCGCTGCGTTAGCCGTTATCTTGTTACTACTTTGCATTGGCCCAATTATCGGGTACTTGCGTACCGTATTTAAAGAGGATTTATAGATGAGCACAATCGTTCAGGATCAGAAGTATCGAAATAGCCAGAAACGTAAAGATGCTTTCATCTCCACATTTATCGGGTTCTTTGCTTTCGTCTGGATTTTTCCAATTCTTTGGACGATTTGGACCTCGCTACGACCATATAGCGATGTAGTTAGTTATGGCGTATTTTCTTGGCCGAAGCGATTAAATTTTGATAACTACTTCGCAGCTTTTAAGCAGATGCATATTTTAGGTTATTTCCTGAATTCGCTATATGTAACGATTCCTGCCGTTATTATTACGCTCTTCCTTGGTTCGTTAATTGCATTCGTAGTTTCGCGCTATAAATTTAAATTTAGTTTGCCTTTGTTATTAGTTTTTACTGCTGGAAACATGTTGCCGGCAGTGTTGGTATACATTCCCGTTTTTTGGATGTATATCTGGGTTGGCGATCTAGTTGGAAATCGCAACTTTCTATATAACAATTATCTTGGTTTGATATTGATTCACGTGGCATTCCAAACCGGCTTTGCGACATTTGTACTCTCTTCATATATGAAGACAATTCCAAAAGAAATTTCCGAATCTGCAATCGTGGATGGCGCTTCAGTATTCACCCATTATTGGCGCGTTATTTTGCCTTTGATTAGGCCACCACTTGCAGCTCTCGGAGTATTAATGACAACCTGGATTTATAACGATTTCTTCTGGGCGTTAATACTTGTATCGCAGGATTCTAAGCGACCGATAACCTCCGGTTTGCGTAGATTAAATGGCGAATTCGTGACAGATTTCAATCTATTAGCTGCTGGTGCTATTTTGGCAGCCGCTCCCACAGTTATTTTATTCTTCGTTCTAAGAAAGCAATTCATCTCCGGCTTAACTCTCGGTTCCACTAAAGGATAAATATGAAAGCCATTCAGATCACCAAATTTGGTGGTCCAGAAGTTATGCAACTAACCGAACTCCCAGATCCAATTGCAGGAGCTGGCGAAGAGATCCTTGATGTAACTGCGATTGGAATTAATTATGCAGACACCCACCAGACCGAAGATAGTTACTTAGCTAAGCAAACACTTCCGTTAATTCCTGGGATTGAAGTAGTTGGTACTACTGCAGGCGGTAAGCGCGTTCTTTCGTTTGTCGGCCAAGGTGGATATGCCTCAAAAGTTGCGGTAGCAAGTGCGACTTTAATTCCTATTCCAGATGGCGTTAGCGATGGCGCTGCGTTAGCGATGGCGGTTCAAGGAACTACTGCATTTCATATTATTAAAACAGTAGGACATTTCAAAAAGGGCGAATCAGTTGTGGTACATGCCGGAGCCGGCGGAGTTGGCTCGATTGCAATTCAATTAGCAAAGTTCTGGGGCGCTTTTGTTATCGCAGTTACATCCTCAGATGAAAAGAAAAAACTTTGTATTGAGCTCGGCGCCGATGCTGTAGTTGATGCAAAAGCCGAAGATTTAAAAGGCGCGTTAATCGCGGCCAATAACGGCAAACCTGTTGATTTAATTCTGGAAATGGTTGGCGGAAAAACATTCGATCAATCATTAGAAGCGTTAGCGCCATTTGGCCGATTAGTTTTCTACGGGATGGCTTCCCGCCAAGCACCACAATCAGTACATCCCGGTTCTTTAATGCATGGATCGCGAACTATTAGTGGGTTTTGGTTGATGAATTGTTTCGGTAAGAAAGAGTTATTAGTTGATGTATTAATTGAGTTATTTGGTTTGATTGTTGGTGGAAAATTAAAGCCACATATAGGTGGAACATATCCACTTTCAGCTGCAGCAGATGCACATCGAGCAATGTTGTCGAGAGCGACAACTGGCAAAATTGTGCTTGATCCCAAACGGTAATTTCTTACAACAGTATTAGTAGCGGTAAGATTTGCGGATATTCGCCCCCTTAGCTCAGTTGGTAGAGTGTTTCCATGGTAAGGAAAAGGTCATCGGTTCGATTCCGATAGGGGGCTCGGCGGGGTAGCTCAGCTTGGTAGAGCAAGCGGCTCATAATCGCTGTGTCGTGGGTTCAAATCCCGCCTCCGCTACTAGAAAGAAGTCTCGTATTCACCATTGAGTACGAGACTTTTCTTTTTTAAAACCGCATCAACACGCGAATTCTTTTTAAGCCAGATACCAGCCTCGGAATTAACGAATGATGTAATTCTAATTATGGAGTAGTGAAGTTCCGCAATATTTTTGTTGAATACAGTTTCGTGGTGTGCAATTCGGTTCCTTAACAGTCGAATCTCTTCTAATTCTCCATGAATATTCGCTCTTGTTCCAGAATAATTCGGAAGCGCACGCCTTAAATATGGCCCCCATAGATTCTGATGGTATCTCTTTGCAAATAGCCCAATCCAAAAACCAAAACCTACTTCTGGCACTAACAATTCGGACCTTCCTTTAGAATTCGGTTGAAACTTAGTTTTGGAACTATTAATGATTTTCAAAGAGTCTGGAAAAAGTATTTTTGGCGTGTTCCACCAATCCAATTTCATTTCAGATTTAGTTAGTTGTTGCATTATTGAATTACTCAGGGTGACTTCAAGAATATGTAAACCGCCTAATAACGCCGCCGAAATCTCAATATTCCAGGCATATAACCGAAGCGCGCGAACATAATTTTGGCCGCTCTCGTTTAGATAAATATCAAATCTGTGCAGTGGAAAAATGTTGTATACTTCCTCACGAACGCCCCGGACGAAGTCGTTAACTCGACTGCCGCTCCGGGGTACTTTTTCTTGATTGGGTATCGTATTCATGCGGGGGATTTCAGTTTTTTGCCATCCACAGGGCGCTTAGGTATTCTCGCTCCCTCAACAGTTCCAAAATAACTTGTAGATAAAGAGGAGTCACCATGGCCAGCAAGAGTGCGGATGTTCGCCCAAAGATCACTATGGCATGCGTTGACTGCAAAGAACGTAATTACATCACTCGTAAAAACCGTCGCAACGATCCAGATCGTATGGAACTCAAGAAGTTCTGTGCACGTTGCAACGCATCAACTCTGCACCGCGAAACTCGCTAAACCTTTCTTTCAAAGGTCTAACCGATGTTTAATCCCGATGCCGTCGGGAAGAGTCGTAAGAGTTCAACCACATTTAAAGTCACCCAAGAATCAATCTCTAATTTTGCGCATGCTATTGGCGAGAGCGAAATAATTAATTCTTCAGTTACATACTCGATCATGATTTCACTTGGGCCTTCCCAAGCGCTCCTTGAAGAGAATGGATTGGATTGGACTCGGGTAGTTCACGGGGATCAGAAGTTTCAAAACAATCGCCCGCTGCATGCCGGCGATGAAGTTACATGTACTTCAACAATTGAAACGTATCGAGCTGTTGCAGGTAATGAAATTGTTACAGTCCGGACTGACTTACATTGTGGCGAAGAGTTAGCCCAAGTCCAATGGACCACTCTGGTGATGCGCGGATGAGAAAAGTAGAACTTGGGTATCAAATACCAGCCGAAACTTACAAGATTAATCGGGC
>CAEZYX010000010.1_pt1 | contig 17323 bp, 14 predicted proteins | sample 7265801 | NCBI WGS metagenome assembly CAEZYX01 (sample SAMEA6813945, study PRJEB35770) | freshwater metagenome | biome: Freshwater; feature: Freshwater reservoir; material: water | place: Czech Republic | collected 2017-04-14 | depth 30m m
TCATCATTGAATGCTTCTGTCATGAAAGTTGTGCTTGCTTTCCACTTTTTAGTACGTGTTAAAGCAGGAGCTAACTTTGCGAATGAATCTGGATAATCAATGAATACGAAAGCATCGCGCTTTGTCTTTACAAGAGCTGCAGCTTCTGAATCATATGAAGCAGCGCCTCCGTTCCAAAGTACAGTTCCACCGATGTGGCCACCTTGTTTTAACCAAGCCTTTTTAAATGCATTGGCAAGACCAGTTCCGAATGAGTTGTTGATCGCACCAACAGTTACCCATGCAGTTGGGCTATACGCAGTTGAAATTGCTTTCACTAGCGCTTGCGCCTGCAATAAGTCTGAAGGGTATGTGCGGAACAAAGTGTCGTTATCTTTGAATGTTGTTAGTGCTGGTGATGATGCAGCTGAGGCAATAGCAAGTGTGCTTGTTGATGCAGCTGTAACAGCTCCGATTGCAAGTGATGCACCGGAAGTAAGTGATCCAACAATGAAGTTAACTTTGTCAGATTTAACCAGCTTTGTAGCAGCTTCGGTTGCAACTGATGGCGCATCAGAGACTGAGTCTTCTTGAGCGATCATTTTGCATGAACCTGCAACGCCAGCTGCGGTCATCGCAGTGGTTACAGATGTAACACCAAATTTAGCAGCGTTAGCTAAACCAGTTCCGTATGCAGCGAATCCTGCGCCGGTCATAGGTTGGACTGTTCCGATACGGATATCGACAGCAGCCGCGCTAGCTGGAAGAGATGAAGTAAATAGTGCAGTGATGGCTAATGCCGCAGATGCGACAATGGCGCCACGCTTCTTATTCATAGAGCTCCTATTACTAAGTCGTCCTACGAGGGCAGGACACGGGAGGTAGATGCTAGCGTAACAATTTGTTACTTAGTAGTCCGTTTTCCGAAATAAATGCCCACGATTTCAGGGTCTACCGCGAGGGATTTGCCCGCGCCTTCGTGGCGATTCTTACCCATATCCAGGACATAGCCGTAATTAGAGATTTCTAGGGCTCTTCGGGCGTTCTGCTCCACCATCAAGATCGTGACCCCTGATTGATTAATTCGGACTAATTCATCAAATAGTTGATCAACTAGTGCCGGAGCCAGACCTGCCGATGGTTCGTCTAAGAGCAAGAGTTTAGGATCAGACATCAAAGCCCGAGCTAGCGCCAACATTTGCCTTTGCCCTCCAGAAAGTTGACCAGCACGATCTTTCTTTCGCCCAACTAAATCCGGGTAACGCTGGTACATACTTTCTTTTAACTCACCTAGTGGCTTTCCAGATTCTGGGATGAAACCAACATCTAAGTTCTCATCGATAGTCATCGCGGAAAATATATTTTCAATCTGCGGCACATACCCGATACCGATTTTTGAAAGGTTATAAGGCTTCGTTGCTAATACATCTATCTCTTTACCATCACGATTAATCGTGATGGTTCCGGCAGTGACTTTTGCAATTCCATAGATAGCTTTCATGATTGTAGATTTTCCAGCCCCGTTTGGTCCAACGATAGTTACAACGGACTTTTCCGGAACTTCGATATTTACACCGTTTAGAATTTTGATATCACCGTATCCACCTTCAAGGCCAATAATTTTTAATAATGGTTTTGTCATGAATTCAACTTTCTAGTGCCGAGGTAAGCATCGACTACAGCTTGATTTTCGTAAATTGAGTTAGGGAGCCCATCAGCGATAACTCGACCTTCAGCCATTACCACAACTCGATCTGAGATATTCATAACTGTCTCTAAATCGTGTTCTACAAGCAGAAAAGTTAAATGGTGTTCAGTTCTAAGTGCATGTAGTACTTCAAGTAACTTCTCAACTAAAGTTGGATTAACGCCGGCAAAAGGTTCATCAAGAAGTAACATGACGGGTTCGGCCATTAGCGCTCGCGCTAAGTCAAGTAGTTTTCGCTGGCCACCTGAGAGAATTCCGGCGTAATCATTAGCAAAGCGTTCGATACCTACTTGCTTTAATAGCGCCATTGCACGTTCGCGGGCCTGCTTTTCGAAAGCGTTTCTCGCTCTTGGATTGAAGAAATTAATCAGATTATCACCAGGGTTGTTTTGAGCGCCCAGCATCAAATTCTCTAGGACGCTTAGCCGTTTAATGACCTTTGCGCCTTGAAAGGTACGAACAATCCCGCGGTCGGCAATTTTATGAGGGAGCAACTTTTGAATTTCAAATCCTTGAAAGAGAATCGTGCCAGAATCCGGCTTTATGGCTCCGCTAATTAAATTAAATAGCGTGGTCTTGCCGGCCCCATTAGGGCCAATTACTGAAGTTACGCTGCCAACTTCAACGCTCATCGTTGCGCCATTAACCGCCTTAACGCCACCGAAAGCAACGGCGACATCGTTTACTTCCAGAATTAGATTATTCAAGGACCATCTCCTCGCGCTTACCAAAGATGCCTTGTGGGCGACGGATCATCAATACAATTAAAACAATTCCAATTATCATAATTCTCATATAAGAACGTTGCGACGCATCAAAGACTGAAAACGGCCAGAAAGTAAAGAAGCGCGTCCCACCATATAAGAAGCCGAAGAATATTGCAGCTATTGCCAGACCTTTTACTTTGGTAGCGCCGCTGAGAATTAAAATCATCCAAGCATAGAAGGTAACAATGGTTAAGAAATCATCTGGCGAAAGAAGTGTGACTTGTAGCGCCCAGTAAATCCCGGCGATGCCACCGATAATTGATCCAATAATCACAGCTTGTAACCGGAATCGGAAAACATTCTTTCCTAGCGCTGATGGCACATCGTCATCTTCGCGAGTTGCGCGAAGTACCCGCGCCCATGAAGTGCGTTCAACTCTCGAAACAATAAATAGCAAAATGCCCAGTGTGATCCAGACCAGTATTCCCATTGCCATATCGCGATCTGCAACCTCGCCAAAAATTGGCGTTAAGTGATCTCGAATCCAATAAAGGATTGTGTCCCAAGTGTCTGTGTAAGAAGGGTATGCATCACCGATTGGCATGATCGCGAGCGAACCTTGCGAGCCACCAGTAAGACCGTCGGAGTTGAAAATTACATATCTAACAATCTCGGAGAATGCGATACTCACAATAGAGAAGTAATCGCCCCTTAACCTGAGCGTAGTTAAGCCAAGAAATGCGCCACCAAGTGCAGCCACCGCCACACCTGACGCAGCAGCAATCCAGAAGTTAAAACCATGCGCAATAACCAAGATAGCCATTGTGTAAGAAGAGAGCGCCATCATGCCAACGTGACCGAAGTTTAAAATTCCACCGACGCCATATTGAACTTGCAGCCCGAGTGTGAATATTCCGTAGATTCCGGACATTGTTAATATGAAAACCCAGAAACCTGGTTGCAGTATCGCGGTCATTAAATTTTTCTCGCTCTCACGCCAAAAATTCCTTCAGGCTTGAAGAGCAGAACAATTACCAACACTGCGAATCCAACTACTGGTTTATATGTAGATGGAATTCCGCCAGCGAGAGCATCCCAAGTTGATAGATCCATTACTACGCCGAGTACAAATCCACCGATTAGCGCACCGTATGCATCACCAATTGTGCCAAGTACAACAGCTGCCAAAATTGCAAGCAATAGATCTAGACCCATTCCGTTTGTGAATTGGCCTTGCACTGTTCCTTGGAATACGCCGGCTAGCGCACCGTAAGCACCGCTTATCGTCCAAGTCGCAATAATTACTCGATCAACATTTATACCCGAAACAGCGGCGAGTGAAGCATTGTCAGCATAGGCACGCATATCTTTACCAATATTTGATTTCTTAATAAATAAAGCGATTCCAGTTATTGCAATGGAGGCGCAGAGTAAAACAATTAATTGCGCCCGGGCAATTTGCGCTCCAAGAAATTCGTAGGTTGTTAGTTGATCTAAATCGAAGCGACGGCTATCGCTGCCAAATGTTAAAGCTATAGATTGACGGAGAATGAAGGCGATTCCAGAGGCAACTAAGAAAAGTGCAAGCATGCCAGCGCCACTTCTACGGAGTCTCCGCCATAAAATAAATTCAAGAATTAACGAAACGATAACCCCGATAACCATTGAAAGAATTACTGCGAGCACGAATGGAAGGTGCTGGGATGTGGCTAAATAGAAAGTTGTAAAAGCGCCTAGGGTTAAGAAATCTCCTGCGGCAAAATTAACTAAATGCAGAACTGAATAAACTAAGGAAATCCCGAGCGCAGCCATACCGAAAATTGATCCTGCAACTAAGCCGTTGAAGAGCAACTGTACAAACTCGGCCACCTGGCAACCTCAATCTTCTGGGTAATGAGTAGGTGAAACCTACTTTAAGAAATGGGCTTCTGTCAGCCAATCCTTTACGATAAATGATGTGAGCGAAGCGACATCTTCCGATATGGAGCTCTTCGATCTTCGGGTGGTTGTGGACCGAATCGAAGGCAGATCTGTCTGTGGCATGAAAGTTGGAGATTACTTCGAAGTAACAAATAGCGCGGAATTACGGATCCCAGCAGGCAAACATTTTTGTATGTATGCAATCCAAGCCGTGATGCCGCTACTCCCAGCAAAGCAAAGACAAATGCCGGATGGAGATTGGCTGGAAAAGGATTCGTTTGCGGTTTGTCCAGATCCAGATGAGCGGGTCGTGATGCGGATTGAGAGAACTCGAAAAGTTAAATTAAATTCTGGGGATTTAACTTAATTATTATTGGTGTGCATAATATTTCGATGTTTATCAAAATATCTTTCCAAATGATAAACCGGACCTTTTGGCCCCTTAGACTTTTTCAGTACTTCAGCTATTTCTAGTAGCTCTCCTTCAGTAAATTTAATATTTGGAATTTTTAGGTTTGAATCCATATGCGAAATGTTTCTAGCGCCAACTATTACTGCTTTAACTGCTGGGCGGTTAAGGACCCAAGCTGATGCAATAGTTCCGATATCGGTTTTATGCGATATTGCGATTTCATTAAGAGTTGAGAGGAGGTTTTGGAATAGGTCCCAACCACCAAACTCATCAATAATTAATTGGTACTTAACGTTAGATCGGGTTTCAACAGCTTTTGGTTCTGGTTGATTTAAGAATTTTTCGGAGAGAAAGCCACCAGCTACGGTTCCGTAACAGAGAATTCCAATTCCATTTTCAATACAGAATTGGGCCATACCTTCTTCTGCACGACGATCCAATATTGAGTATTGGATTTGGTGGCTTGCTGGAGTAAATCCAGCTGCAACCATCTCTTTCAAACGATCAACATCAAAATTTGTTACACCGATATGCTTAATTTTGCCCGCGGTTTTCAATTTGAAAAGCTCTTCCATTGCAGCCAAATAATGGCGATCTTCATATTTCCACCAATGTAATTGCACGATATCTACTTGATCCACTCCTAAGCGCGAAAGCGAGCGATTAACAATGGTGGCAACATCGGTTCTATCAAAATTACTTAGGAATTTCTCATTTGGGACGTATTTCGTATGCAATTGAATTTGGTCTCTAGCGCTTGCGCCGCTCTTCTTTGACAGCTCTACGAGAGCCTTACCGATTAACTCTTCAACACCGGTATAGATATCGCCAAAATCTAAAGTTGTAATACCCGCTTCTATAAATGCGACGGTATCTGCAACGGCTTGCTCATCTTCAATCTTTCGATCTAGCGAATGACCAGAACTTAATTGCCAACCACCTTTAATAACTGGCGCAATTTTGTACCCTGGAACTAGTTCGCGTTTAATCATTGGATGACAGCTTCTACTTCAATCTCTACTAAGTATTCTTCACCGATTAATTTTGCTTCTACCATTGTGTTCGCCGGCCGAATATCGGCAAACCTTTCGCCATGTACTCTTGAAACGGCTTCCCAATTCTTCATCTCACTTATATAAATTCTCGAACGTACAACGTCGGAGAGTTTTGCACCCAAAGATTCAAGTGATGCTTCAATTTTATCGATTACAAAATCACTTTGTGCAATTGGGTCATTTACGCCAATAGCAAGTGCGCCATGTGTAGCAGTTGTGCCAGAGACTAGAACACGATCTCCAATTTTTACAGCTCGTGAATATCCGGCGAGCACTTCCCAGGTTGTGCCGGAATCAATTCGAGTTTTTCCAGACGATTCGATTGCTTTATAAACAGGCGGAAAATCCTCTAAGTGGTGGCTTAAATCGCCAGATGCTGTTAAGTAAGGTGGCTTTCGATATTCATCGCCACAATCACCCGGGATCGGCAGCAGTTCAGCTAGCGTCTTTGCAATCTCGCTTCGTTCTGAATCGGAAAGTTCGAAAGAGAAGAGCGAAGTTGCATCGCTAATGTGGGCGTTTTCACCAAGCCTGGCCCCGATGATTACTGCACCAACAGCTTTTTGCCCTAATTGATATTTACTGGCAATTGTTGAAATTGATCGATCAACTGATTTACTAACTTTATCTAGAGTACTCAAAACATTCTGGAATTTATCCCAACCACCCGCAGCATCGATAAAACGCTTATATTTCATTAGCGACCAGTTTGCTAAGCCATCACCGGCAGGTTCGGTTTTCCCCAACCATTTCTGAGAGAGGAAGCCGCCACATAAAGTTCCATAGGCCAAAATAGCAATTCCATTTTCGGCGCAGTAATCCGCCATCTTGCCGCCACCGCGTTGATCAATTAGCGAATATGAAATTTGGTTAGAAACTAAATCAACGCCGCTAGATTTTGCGATGCGTAGATGTGCAGTATCAAAATTTGTAGTTCCGATAGCGCCGATTAAACCTTCAACTTTCAATTCCTGTAAATAAATTAGCGCATCTAGCCAGTAAGGATTCGCAAAATTCCAAGCATGATATTGAAGTAAGTCAACTTTCTCACTTTGTAATCGCTTGCAACGTTCTTTAATGGCTGCGCGAACTTGTTCCCGAGTAACTGGACCAGGCTTTGGTACCCACTTGGTTAACATGTGAGTTGACTTGCCACTTGAGCTATTTTTTTGGAAGTAACCTGCAATTATCTCGGCAGAACCATAATGATCAGCCATATCAAAAGTATTTAAACCGGCATCAGCGTATGGCGCCATAAATGCTGAGGTCGCAATGGGGTCGAGTGTATTGCCGCTCTTTTCCATATCGGCAATCTGCCAAAGCCCAGTAACTGCTCTAGAAATTTCTAAACCGGCAGCGAGCTTGTACTTTTCAATTGCCATAACGGGGAGGGTACCTTAAAGCCGTCCAGCTTGATGAACCCTATTAATAAAATCACGAGTCTTCGGATGTGTTGGATTTTCAATGACCTGGCTAGGAGTTCCTCGTTCGATAATTTTGCCCGATTCTAAATAACAAACTTGGTCAGCTACTTGTGTTGCAAAACCCATCTCATGCGTAGCGAGAATCATCGTCATGCCATCACCTTTTAAGTCGCGCACAATGCTTAATACTTCATTAACTAAAACTGGATCGAGCGCGGAGGTAACTTCATCGAGCAGAAGTACTCGAGGGTTAACCGCAAGCGAGCGAATAATTGCGACCCGTTGTTGCTGACCACCGCTTAATCGATCTGGATATTGCTCTGCTTTATCAAGCAAATCAAAGCGTTTTAATAGTTGATCGGCGATTTGGTGAGCTTCTTCTCGGCTCTTCTTTTGCACTTTTATCGGGGAGAGTTCAATGTTCTCTCGAACTGTCATATGTGGAAATAGATTGAAAGATTGAAAAACCATTCCCAACTTCCGTCGAATCTCATCTTGGTCAATTTCAGGATCTGAAATTTCAATACCATCAAGTTTAATTCTGCCATCATCAATTGATTCCAATAAATTAATACATCTAAGTAGCGTTGATTTTCCAGAACCCGAAGCGCCAATTAATGCCGTGGCGGTATGGACCGGAACTTCAAGTGATAAATCATCAATTACAAGTTCAGTACCAAAAGATTTTCGTAAGTTTATAATCTCCAGAACTGGTTGCATCAGATTGCTCCTTCAGCATTCTGACGCGAATAGGTGCCGCGAATGGCTTTATCGGTATAACGTGTTAGCGGAATAGTTATCAGCAGGAAGAGAATTGCAGCTACTACATAAGGTGTGTAATTGAAAGTTCTGCTGCTATTTATCTGGGCTGCTCTAATTGCATCGATTACCCCAAGAATTGAAACTAAACCAGTATCTTTAAGTAGCGAAACAAAGTCATTTAATAGCGGGGGAATTACTCGACGAAGAGCTTGTGGCAAAACCACATATCGCATTGTTTGCGCGCTTGATAAACCGAGCGATCGTGCCGCCGATTTTTGACTGGGATGAATTGAGAGTATGCCGCTGCGGATAACTTCTGAAACATATGCCGAGTAAGTAAGTATTACTGCGATTGATCCGAGAATAGTTACATTGCTTGTGATTGCTTTTAACTGTAACGCTGGAACGCCAAAGCCCACTAACAAAATTACTAATAAGAGCGGAACGCCACGAAAAATATCGGTATAAGCAGCAGCGAGAAATCTGAAAGGAGTTAGAGCTGCCGATTTAGTTGTTCGTAGAATTGCAAGTGCAAGCGCAATTGCGCCAATACAAATAGATCCAATGACTGTGAGTTTTAAATTAAGCCAGATACCTTTTAATACTGTTGGAAGGACTTCTTTACCGTAATCGATATCAAAAAAAGTCTTTTTTACTACTTCCCAACCAGGTGAAGATAATGTGGCAAGAATTAGGGCTCCGATAACTAGGAGCGATGAAAGAGCAGCAATTGTTATTTGGCGGCGGGAAATTCTTCGCCTAGCAATTCGTCGTTCTAATTCACGAGAGCTTGGCGACCATGAACTATTAGATGCCATGGTCGCCAAACTACCTTAACTCGTAACTATTCCTTGAATACTGGTGCGCCGGCTTCAGTAGATAACCATTGTGTAGTTATCGCATCTAGCGTTCCATCTGCAGTGATTGCATCAACGGCGCCACTTACGCATGTTGTAAGTGGGCTATCTTTTGCAAGCAAGAGTCCGAATTGATCGCCAACTCCATTAGATAGAAGTTGTCCGACAATAATACCCTTAGGAATTTCAACGCCAGCTAAGTAGAAAGCAGTTGGAAGATCAACTACTAGTCCATCTATCTGCTTATTCTTTAGCGCAGAAACTGCGGCAGCGTTATCGTTGAAAACTGATGGTGTGCTACCGATTTGATTTGAAATTACATCAAGTGACGTTGTACCAACTGCAGCGCCTAACTTTGCACCTTTCAAGTCAGCAATAGAAGTTTTACCTTCAATTTTGCTGCCAGCGAAAGAGACAATGGCTTGCGGTGCGGTGTAGTAAGGAGAAGAGAAATCAACTGCAACTTTTCGTTCATCGGTAATTGAGAACTGTTGCAAGTTGAAATCGAAAGTTTTTGCTCCAGGTGTGACTGCGCCATCAAATGTAGTTCTTACCCATACAACTTCATCATTTGTATAACCAAGCGCCTTTGCAACCGCATAAGCGACCGCACCTTCAAAACCATTTCCAGTTTCTGGCTTGTCATCTATAACCCATGGGTAATAGGCAGGTTGGCCAGTCGCGATTGTTAACTTTCCAGCCGTTAGAGTCGGTAAATCCGCTTTCGCGCAGGAAGCCGAAGCAGTTTCACTTGAACTATCGGACTTTGCGCATCCAGTTAGCACCATCGCGGAAGTAGCGATTAGCGCCAAAATTGCAATCTTTTTCTTATTCATCTTCATCTGAAACCCCCGATTAAGTAATAGTTGCACGAGCCTAATTTGTGACCTGCCCAACCGCAAGGCGTCCGATTTGATGCGATATCCGCTATTTGTGACTGAGCGAACACTTTAAAGCGCAAAGTTGTAATAAAGGAGGATTACTCTTCCGTTACCTACCGGGGAGGATCAATGAAGATCCAAGATTTAAAGCATGCTGGTTTAACGGCATGGATTTCAGAGGTTGCTGAGTTAACCCAACCCGATCAAATTTATATTTGCGATGGTTCAGATTCTGAGTGGGAACGTATTACTGGCGAACTAGTAGCCGCCGGCACTTTAGTTCCGCTAAAAAAGAAACCTAACTCGTTCTGGTGCGCATCCGATCCTACCGATGTCGCTCGCGTTGAAGATCGAACTTATATCTGTTCGCTAGATGAATCCGATGCCGGTCCAACTAATAATTGGATGGATCCAGCTGCAATGAAAAACATTATGCGCGATCTTTACTCCGGCGCCATGAGCGGCCGCACCATGTATGTAATTCCATTTTGCATGGGTCCGATTAATTCGAAGCACCCAATGTTTGGCGTCCAGATTACAGATAGCGCATATGTTGTTGCGTCAATGCGAATCATGGCGCGTATGGGAAGTGCAGCGTTAACTGCCCTTGGTACTGATCGGGAATTTGTAAGAGCTTTACATTCAGTTGGCGCGCCACTTGCAGAAGGTGCAAAAGATGTCGCTTGGCCATGTAGTCAAACTAAATATATTGTGCAATTTCCAGAAGAGCGCACTATTTGGTCTTTTGGATCTGGCTATGGCGGAAATGCGCTACTTGGAAAGAAATGTTATTCGCTGCGAATCGCCTCGGTCATGGGACGTGACGAAGGCTGGCTTGCAGAACATATGTTGATTTTGAAATTAACGCCACCGAGTGGAAACGCACACTATGTTGCAGCGGCATTTCCATCTGCATGTGGCAAAACCAATCTTGCGATGTTGGATCCAACTATTAAAGGTTGGAAAGTTGAAACTCTTGGCGACGATATTGCCTGGATGCGATTTGGTGATGATGGTCGCCTATATGCAACGAACCCGGAATTTGGTTTCTTCGGTGTAGCTCCTGGTACGGGTTGGCAGACAAATGCCAACGCTATGCGCACTATTGAAAAAGGAAACTCGATCTTTACAAATGTAGCTTTAACTGATGATGGCGATATTTGGTGGGAAGGTATGACCGATACCCCACCGGCGCATTTAACCGATTGGAAACGTCAAAGCTGGACTCCAGAGAACGGTGAACTTTCTTCACATGCAAATTCGCGTTTCTGCACACCAGCTGCGCAATGTCCAATTATTGCGCCAGAGTGGGAGAGTCCAACGGGCGTTCCAATCTCAGCAATATTTTTCGGTGGCCGCCGCAAAACTACAATTCCATTAGTGATGCAATCACGCGATTGGAATCATGGCGTATTTATGGGCGCGACGCTCTCATCCGAAACAACCGCAGCTGCAACTGGAGAAGTTGGCGTTGTGCGCCGCGATCCATTTGCGATGTTGCCATTTATCGGTTACCACGTTGGTGATTATTTGAAACATTGGGTTGGAATTGGCAAGCAGAGTTCTCCTGATAAATTGCCAAAGATTTTTTATGTTAATTGGTTCCGTCGCGGCGAAGGCGGGAAATTTTTATGGCCGGGGTATGGCGAAAATTCCCGAATTCTTAAATGGGCGATAGAAAGAATTGAGGGAAGTGCCGATGCGATTGAAACACCGCTTGGCTACGCACCAAGTCCAGGATCAATTGATGTTGATGGCCTAGATGTTAGCGCTGCTGATATGGCGGCTGCAGTTCACGTTGATGCCGCTGAATGGCAGAGTGAATTGCCGCTTATTGATGAATGGTTTAAGAAAATAGGTACGAAATTGCCTAGTGAAATGGGTGTCGAATTAGAAAAGCTACGGTCCAAAGTAAGTAGCGCTAACTAGTAACCTACGCCTTATGCATGAGGCGTATGACGTTCACTTTGTACAAGATAAATGGCTCCCGATTTGGGATGAGATTGCGCCATTTCGCTCTGGAAAAGTTGGAGATTCGCGTCCTAAAAAATATGTCCTCGATATGTTCCCGTATCCATCGGGTGATTTACATATGGGCCATGCGGAGGCATACGCACTTGGCGATGTAATTGCGCGCTATTGGGTGCAAAAAGGTTTCAACGTGATGCACCCAATTGGTTGGGATGCATTTGGACTACCTGCCGAAAACGCCGCGATTAAACGAAATTCAGATCCTGGAAGTTGGACTTACGAAAATATCGCAACTCAAAAAGCTTCGATGCGCCGGTATGCATGTTCTTTTGATTGGGATCGAGTGCTACACACTTGCGATCCCGAGTATTACAGATGGAATCAATGGATTTTTCTAAAAATGTACGAACGCGGATTGGCATACCGAAAAGACTCCGCAGTTAATTGGTGTCCAGATTGCCAAACAGTATTAGCAAACGAACAAGTTATCGCCGGCCTTTGCGAACGGTGCGATAACGCAGTAACAAAGAAGAAACTAAATCAATGGTATTTCAAAATTACTGATTATGCCGAACGCCTACTTGACGATATGAAAGAGTTAGAAGGCAAGTGGCCAGAGAAAGTGCTTACGATGCAGCGGAATTGGATTGGTAAATCTGTCGGCGCGGAAGTAACTTTCGAAATTGAAGATCGCGCCAAACCAATCACGATTTATACAACTCGGCCAGATACTCTGTATGGTGCAACCTTTATGGTTGTTGCAGTTGATAGCGAACTTGCCAGAGAACTTGCTATCGGCGGCAAAGTGGAAAGTGAATTTAAAACATATTTTGATTCAGTAAAAGCTGCAAGTGATATCGATCGACTTGCTACCGATCGACCTAAAAGTGGAATTTTCTTAGAACGATTTGCCACTAACCCAGTCAACGGCGAGCGAATTCCTATTTGGGCTAGTGATTATGTATTGGCGGATTATGGAACTGGCGCAATCATGGCGGTACCAGCCCACGATCAAAGAGATTTAGATTTTGCACGAGCGATGAAACTACCGGTCCGAACTGTGGTGGAAACAGATGGTGAGGACCCAGCAACCTCGGGAATTGCCACCGCTGGCGAAGGTAAATTAATCAATTCTGGTTCACTTAACGGGCTCTCTTCTGAAGCCGCAATCGCAAAGATAAATGGCGAACTCGCCGCAAAGAAACTTGGCAAAGCGGCAAACAATTATCGATTACGTGATTGGTTAATTTCACGTCAAAGATATTGGGGAACTCCGATTCCAATTATTCATTGCGAAAAATGCGGAGAAGTACCGGTCTCACTTGATCAATTACCCGTCAAACTCCCCGACGCAACCGGGTTAGATTTAAAACCAAAAGGTACTTCACCGCTAGCGACCGCAACTGATTGGGTAAATGTTCCATGCCCACAGTGCAAAGCACCAGCCAAACGCGATACCGACACCATGGATACTTTTGTCGATTCCTCTTGGTATTTCTTGCGGTACACCAGCACCAATACCCATGATGCACCATTTGATAAGAAGGAAGTCGAAACCTGGCTACCCGTTGATCAATATGTTGGCGGAGTTACTCATGCGATTTTGCATTTACTTTACTCACGTTTCTTTACTAAAGCTCTGCACGATATGGGTTATGTAAGTTTCACTGAACCGTTTTCTAGATTGCTAAATCAAGGAATGGTGTTAAAAGATGGATCGGCTATGAGCAAGAGTCGTGGAAATTTAGTACGCCTTTCAGATGAATTAGAAAATCACGGTGTGGATGCAATTCGACTTTCGATGGTTTTCGCCGGACCTCCAGAAGATGATGTTGATTGGTCGGATGTTTCACCGGCGGGATCAGCAAAGTTTCTTAACCGCGCCTGGCGAATATCTGGCGATGTCACAAGTAAACCTGGGGTCGATTTCGCAAGTGGAGATTTAGCGCTACGAAAAATTACCCATAAATCACTACATGACATTGGGATTGCGGTGGAATCGTTTAGATTCAACGTCGCAGTTGCCAGAGTGATGGAGTTAGTAAATGCAGTGCGAAAAGCAATCGATAGTGGTTGTGGTGGGGCTGACCCAGCAGTTCGTGAAGGAGCAGAGGTAATAGCAATCGCGCTATCCCTGGTTGCGCCATTTACTGCGGAAGAGATGTGGGAGCGATTGGGTCATAAACCTGCGATCGCACTTGCTGGCTGGCCAAAGCTCGATCCAAAATTATTAGTCGAAGATGCGGTAACCGCAATCTTGCAGATAAATGGAAAAATTAAGGATCGAATCGAAGTTTCACCAACTATTACCGATGCCGAGTTACAGGCGTTAGCGCTAGCTAATCCCGGAGTAATAGCAGGACTCGTTGGCGCAACCGTTAAAAATGTAATCGTGCGTGCACCAAAATTAGTAAATATCGTTATTTAACAATCAACACTCTTTTTTAATCAACATTCTTACCCAACGGGTGTCGAGCTAAAAATTATTTATAGTTTGATTGCACAATGAACATTGCAGACTTTCGTGATCGAATTCCAGAATTCGGGTATCAACATAAGCGAGCCATTTTAATTATTTTCGGGGCTGCGCTTTCGCTCTCTATGGTTTTCTTTCTAGCAAGCCGGGGCAATTCAACCGATGTAATAACTACTCCAATCCCCGAAATTTCCATATCAGCCGAAGTAGTAAATATTTACATTGATGTAGCTGGAAAAGTTAAAAAGCCTGGTGTCTATCAAATTCCGCAAGGTTCAAGGGCGATCGATGCAATCAACGCTGCCGGCGGTGCAAAAACTGGAGTGGATTTAAGCGATATAAATTTGGCGCATGTCTTAGTTGATGGTGAACAAATTTATGTTGGTTACCAAGTGGGGAGAAGTGCTATTGGAGCAACTGGCAAAATAAACATAAATCGGGCAACTCAGAGCGAATTCGATACTTTGCCAGGTATAGGTCCGGTATTGGCGGCCCGCATCATTACTTACCGAAATAAAAATGGGCTTTTTACGACAGTTGAAGATTTACAGAAAGTTTCTGGAATTGGTGGCGCGAAATTCAACGACATAAAAGATCGCCTACGAATTTAAAGTCCGATAATCAGACCGATTTTCGACTTCTTTATTGTGGAGTTGGACTCTGGATTGGTGCGATTTCTCTCTATTTCACAGGCATAAAGAGCTTATTTATTACCTTATTAATTGGGTTAATAGCGCTCATTTCAATTAGGAGAAGTTCTGCTGTAATCCTAATAATTGCCATTCTTACTGGCTCAAGTTGCTTGGCGATACGCGAAGTAAGTATCTCCGGGAGTTTGGTTAGTAAATTGGCGCTTGATCATAAAAGAGTTGAGATTACCGGAACGATTGTAAGCGATTCAAAACGTACTGCCGTACATATAAATGGTGCTCGGATGAATCAAAGTTCAACCAATTTCTTAATACGCGTCAAATCAATATTGGTTGACGGGAAAATTACGAGTATTCGGATTCCAGTTCGAATATATACAAATTCGACGATCATTTATTATCCAGGTGAAGTAATAAAAGTGGTTGGAAATTTGGGGTTAACAAACGAAAGACGGGTTAGCGCATCACTTAGTAGTAATAAAATCGAGATTATAAGTATCGGAAATATTTTAGATCAAGGTACAAATGCAATCCGTAGTGCATTTCGAGCTGAACTACGTGCTCGAAATAGTGATGCCGCCGCGCTAATCCCAGGAGTAGTTCTAGGAGATACATCCTTACAGTCGTCTGAGTTCACTCTGATCATGCGAAGAGTTGGCTTAACTCATATAACTGCAGTTAGCGGAGCAAATTTAGCAATCGTAACTAGTTTCATCTTATGGATTTGCCAATGGATTCTAAGAGGACGACGAAAAAGAATTGTCGTTACGGTGGTTTTTTTGATTGGGTTTATCTTCTTAGTTAGAGCATCGCCATCTGTATTGCGCGCCGCAGTTATGGCAGCAGTTCTGCTCTTTGCTAAAGCAGAGGGGGAGAAAACGCAGAGCGTGCCAGCCCTTGGCGCAGCTATTTCGCTACTTCTTTTACTAGATCCATTCCAAGGTGTAGATGCTGGTTTTGCACTTTCGGTTCTGGCTACATCTGGAATAATTTTTCTAAGTAAACCAATCTCCAAATTTTTACAGATACGGCTACCAAGATTTATCGCGGAGTCACTTGCGATTCCGATTGCCGCAACCATGCTCTGTACCCCAGTAATAGCTGCGCTTTCTGGGCAGATTTCGTTAACCTCGATTCCAGTAAATGCCATCGTGGCACCTGCGATAGCTCCGCTTACCGTCATAGGTTTTAGCGCAGCTTTATTAATTCTGGTTCTACCTAGAGTCTCTACTCTCTTATTAAATCTGGGTGAGCCAATTGCATATTTCATAACTTGGGTTGCAAATATTGGCGGTGGAGCGCCGGTCCTTAAAATCGCAAGTGGATTTCACGGATGGGGTATCTCGGTTGCACTTCTTGCTGGAGCAATCTATCTATTTATAAAATTTAGGCGTTATTGGAAGTTCGTACTCCTAATCTCACTTATTCCTTTTTTATATCTACAGACACCTTGGTATTCCGGTGGATTTCCAGGAAAAAATTGGCGAGTTTTGCAATGTGATGTCGGTCAAGGGGATGCGATGTTGATTCGTACTGCGCCACACAATGCAATAGTGATTGATGTTGGACCGGAAGCAAATGCAATCGATACTTGCTTGCGTAGTGCCGGGATAACTCAAATAGATCTTCTTATACTTTCTCATTTTCATGCTGATCACGTTGTGGGTCTAGCTGGTGCGCTGCGAAATCGAAAATTAATATCAGTCTGGGTAAATCAGAGCCAATCACCAATTTTTGAATACCGTCAATCCATTGCGCTACTTATAGGCTACGAAATCAAGAAAGTTAAATTAGGTGATCGAATAGAATTTTCCACAAATTATGGGAAATTCTCGGCTACCGTACTTTGGCCCAAAAATTCGAACTCTGGTGAAAATAGTGAAAAGTTGGCCGAAGAAGGTTCGGCTATTAATAATGGCAGTATTGCGATTTCTTTTGATTTAGCTGGTGTAAGTATTTTCACGGCTGGAGATTTAGAACCTGCTCCACAAAGTGAGCTATTACAGAGCGGGGCGCTTAGCCATGTTGCTGTATTAAAGATGTTTCATCACGGATCTAAATTTCAAGATTTTGCGGCGATAAAAAGATTATCGCCATCGGTAGCGTTGATTAGCGTTGGGAGCGGGAACCCATACGGACATCCCTCGCGTGAAACCATTGTAAATCTTGAGCAAATTGGTACAAAAACCCTACGGACCGATTTGGCGGGAGCAATTTCATTGGCTTGGAGTTACGATTCGCAGCATCGCGTAGTTATTTCTACTCGCAACTCCGGAAAAGAATGGTGGCGAATCAAGTGGTCATAAGCACTTCGCTTGTTCTCATTCAAGGTGCTGAAAGTGTGTTAGTTGATCGCGCTGTGTCAGAAATTCTAAAAGCGAGAGCCGAGGCTGAAGTTACGCAGTTAGATGGCGCTGAAGTTGAGATTGGTCAATTTGCGGACGCGACGGCACCATCGTTATTTTCCGAATCTAGAATTTTAGTTATCAAAGATATGCAAGATTTAGTGATGGATGTGCAA
>CAEZYX010000012.1_pt1 | contig 16227 bp, 17 predicted proteins | sample 7265801 | NCBI WGS metagenome assembly CAEZYX01 (sample SAMEA6813945, study PRJEB35770) | freshwater metagenome | biome: Freshwater; feature: Freshwater reservoir; material: water | place: Czech Republic | collected 2017-04-14 | depth 30m m
TCTTCAAAAGCTATCGGCACATCTCTTACTTCGATGCTCCTACCTGTTGGAATTTTGGCAGTAATGAAGTATTACAAAGCAGGCGATGTTGATCTAAAAGTTGGTTTGGCTATTGCTGCCGGAATTTTTGTAACTGCATTTTTTGGCGCAAAGCTTGGTTTATCACTTGGTAATGTTTGGGTGACACGAGGTTTCGGAATATTGCTACTCCTAGTAAGTCTTAAGCTAATTTTTAGCTAATTCCTTAGAAGTTGTTATTGAATCTAAGAAATCCATATCGGGCGTTACGCCAATTCCTGGTGTAGTTGGCACATTTAGGTAGCCATCGTTCATTTCAAATGGCGTCGTAATGTCTTGCTTAAAATAGCGAGATGAAGCCGAAGTATCACCCGGAAGTGTGAATCCTGGTAGCGCAGCTAAAGCAAGATTTGCCGCACGACCGATACCGGTTTCTAACATGCCACCGCACCAAACTGGAATCGATTCTTTAACGCAGAGATCATGAATTTTCACTGATTCTATATATCCACCAACTCGACCAGGTTTGATATTTATAATCGTGGTTGCTTTAAGCGCTAGCGCATCTTCTGCGGCGCGCAGTGAAGTTATCGATTCATCTAAACAAACCGGCGTTCTCACAACTTTTGCTAATTCTGCGTGGCCAAGGATGTCGTGTTCATCAAGTGGTTGTTCAATCAGCAATAAATTGTAAGGATCCAACTTTGCAAGATGTGCGCCATCGCTCCGTGAATAAGCCTGATTTGCATCTACTTGTAATCGCATTTCCGGCCAGAGCTTTCTAACTTCTCTTACCGGTTCGATATCCCAACCAGGTTCGATTTTTAATTTTATTCGGCGATACCCGCTATCAACATATGAAGTAACTTCCTCAATTAGCGCTCCAATAGATGATGCAATACCAACCGAAACTCCACATTCAACCTTGGTCTTAGTTGCACCTAGATATTTTGCAAGTGAAATTCCTTCGATGCGGAGTTGAGCATCCAAAATTGCAGTTTCCAAGGCAGCTTTAGCCATTTGCGCACCGAGATATGGTTTCAATATTGTCGCAACATCTTCAGCGCGAAAATCTCCAACTTTATTTAACGCTGGGATTAAGAATTTCTGCATAGTCTCTAAACATCCAGCAACATATTCAGGGGAGTAGAGCGGCACAGACATTGCAACACATTCAGCCCATCCAACCACGCCTTCTGAAGTAGTTACCTTTACCATCAAGACTTCGCGGTTGGTTTGAGTTCCAAATGAAGTGCGGAATGGCCGAACTAACGGCAAGTGAATTATGCGGAACTCATATTCGGCTATCTTCATTTTGCACCTTTCGTTAATACATATCCAGCATCATCTGAAAAACCCATAACTTTATAGCCATCTTTGAAAGCGGCAAGAAATTCTTCTCTGACTCTAACTCGTGCAGATTTCGCTTCTGCCAAATTCGTTTCGCGTAACTTCACAATATCCTCCGGGACTGAAATAGTGATTGCGCTCTCGGGGATAGTAGTTGTGAGTGATTTTTCATTTGGCGAGGTTGGCCCAACCACCCATTTCGCCATCAAACGATCTGAATCATCGCCAGCATTAATTAAATCTGGCATTACTCCGTAAAAATTTGGGTGATAGCTCGCGACTTCTACCCCTAACTTGAGGATGTTTAACTTTGCATTTCGCTTTACTAGCGGGTCAAAAGTCCAAGTAATAAAAGGAATCTTATGTTCGTAAGCCCAAGTTAATTGATGGCGCTTCATCAGTGCACCAATTCCGCGATCTCGATAATCAACAAGCACAGCGGCCATATGTGAATGTAAATGAATGCCGCCAGCGGTACCGATGAAGCCAAATGTGGCTCCGACAATCTTCTCGCCATCGTAAGCACCAACAAAATAGGCTCCGTTATGGACAAACGCTTGCATGAGATTTGGCGTGATTTCAGTACCGCCGATTACCGGCCAAGTGATATCGAATATTTCACGACCGGCGCTCTGTTCAGGAAGTGATTTCAATTCACGAACTTTTATATTGCTCATATATCCAACTCAATAATTTCAGTTGCAAAAGTTTTTCGGTTAACCACTAAAAGGTGATGGTTTGGCAAAATTTCCCATCCATCCTGATTCCAACCACTTGAGCCAACCATCACGCTTTTTTGGCTCTTTTTAAATCTAAGTTCATAATAATCTTCAGTAAATATTGGTGGAATTTTAGCTAGGTCGTATTCAGCGATTACAACATAATAATCTTCGTTCATAATCATGCCATTAATGCTTGAATAATCTTTATTCTTTCTTACGTAGTTAACGGCGTTCTTAATTCCCGTAATGAAATCAGATTTATCAATTTCTGTTAATATGAAATAGAAATATCGCTCGCTATCTGTATCACCTTGGCATAACGCAAGATACTTTGGATCAATCTCATCATTTAGTGCGGTTGCTGGCCGGATTGCTCCGTTATGAGTGAAAGTAATATCTTCATAAATAAATGGATGGGAGTTTTCTTCTTTAATCGGCAACCCAGGAGTTGCCCACCTAATATGAAGTAGCGCACCATCAGTAGAAAGATTTGCGATTTTATCTTTGAATTTGTCACTAGTGGCAGCCATTATTGGTTCGCGGGTCATTTGCGCTACTTTTTCATCGCTACCGATATTTGAAATTCCCCAACCATCACAATGAACTTTGGATAATTCAACAAACTCTTGGAAATCGTTGCCGAAAAGTTCTGGAAAATTGCGCTTCTGATCCGAAACGAAGCCAAGCAAGCGGCACATTTCTATTTTACCTTTTCCCTATTAAAGCGATTGCTAAATCTTATAGCCATTTATGCAACTAAACCGGTTTGATATCAGCGGTAGCAATGCTCTCTAGAAAGTAATTAACCAAGTTAATCGCACGAATATTGGCGCTGGGCTCTTCAGCAATAGTTTGGGCTCGTAATATTTCTAAATTTAAGCCTTCGCCTTCCACCTCTACGCAGCCACTTTCTAGACTCAACCACGAATTTAATACATCAATATTTACCTCTGGATGAAACTGCAATCCTAAAGTCCTACCCATAATGAATGCTTGCGAAGCAATCGGGGTGCGCGCAATTTCGGTAGCGCCTTTTGGAGTTACCCACCGATCCCAGTGGTATTGAAACCATGGCCCATTAGGAATTATTGATTGATCATCACTCACTAACGGATACCAACCAACTTCTGCTTTGGGTCCGCGTGCTACCGATCCGCCTAATGCACGCGCCATTAATTGACCACCAAAACAAATTCCAAAAATTGGGATACCTGCGTTATGAACATTTTTTAGCCATTTCAATTCAGGAAGCAACCAATTACCAATGCGGTCATCTTCCCAAACTCCCCATGGCGCACCCATCGGAACGATTACATCAAAATTTGAAAAATCCGGAAATGTTGCGACAACATTGGGTGCTTTATATGAAGCTTCCGGAACAACTAAAAATTTCGTAACTTCAAATCCACACGCTTCGAATTGACGTTGAATTAAACCGCCATTGGTTTTGTGATCATGATCGATAAATAGCGCGCGCTTCATAAGGTTTGGCCACGTTCTAACGACGCAGGCCATTTAATCTTTACCCCTAATTTTTCAGCAGCGCTTAACGCCCATCTTGGATTGCGAATCATTTCCCGTGCAAGAAAAATCGCATCGGCTTCGTTACTTTCAACAATGTGTTGCGCTTGTTCCGGAGTCGTGATTAAGCCAACTGCAGATGTTGGAATTCCAACTTCGGTGCGAATCGCAGTCGCAAATGGCACTTGGAAGCCAGGTTCAACTTTAATTTTCTGATCGGGACTATTCCCGGCCGAAGATGCATCAATTAAATCAACACCTAACTCTTTTAACGCCTTACTTAGTTCGACGGCGTCAATGATGTTCCAGCCGCCTTCAACCCAATCGGATGCTGAAATTCTTACAAATAGAACGGTATCGGTAGGAATTGCTGCTCGAATCGCTTTAGTAGTTTCCAATAAGAAACGAATTCGATTTTCAAAAGATCCGCCGTACTCATCACTCCGCTCATTTGAAAGCGGTGAATAAAACTGGTGGAAGAGGTATCCGTGAGCTGCGTGAATTTCCAAGACATCAAATCCAACAGCGACTGAACGCAGTGCAGCATCAACAAAGGAATTGGTAAGCGCATGAATTTCTGGAATTTTTAGAGCGCGTGGTACCGGCATCTTGCTATATGCAAGCGGTGAAGCTGAAACGGTTTCCCAACCACCTTCATTTGCTGCAGCGATTTGATGGTCATCCCAAGGCCGCATCGTTGAAGCTTTCCGACCAGCATGAGCTAATTGGATTCCGATCTTCACATTTTGCGAGTGTGCAAAATTAATAATGGGCTTGAAAGCTTTTGCTTGTTCATCGTTCCAAATCCCAGTGCAACCTAACGAGATTCGACCTTCTGGAACTACCCCGGATGCTTCAACCATAATCAATCCAGGTGCACCAGTTGCAAATGCATTTAAGTGTGCAAAGTGCCATTCGCTGATTAAGCCATCATTTGCCTTGTATTGGCACATCGGCGAAACCCAGACGCGGTTTTGGAAAGTAGTTTTCCGAAGTGTTATCGGATCGAAGAGGTTTGTCATGCCTTAATTATATTTAATTACCTCTGTTATCGCACAATCGAGGGGAATCGCACTCAAATCGAAGATAAATATGCAGAACTCTCTAAACTTGGAATCAAATGAAGAGAGTATTCAAACGCTTAATAAAACTCGTTACCGATCGCCATATCTGGGTTCGGCAAATTGCCATCGCAGGGCTTGCTGGCGCCGTGGCATGGCAACTCGGCGATCTCATTATTTATAAGGGCGGATTAGTTGCGGCAATTGTTTGCGTGCTAAGTATTCGTATCTCGCTGCATAAATCACTCCGAGAAGGATTTGGCCAAATTGTCGGTACCGCAATTGGATCTGCCGTTGCAATATTTGCAGTATCTATCTTTAGTTTTGGTTTCATCGCTGTCGGCATAACTGTAATTCTCTGCTCAGTAGTTGCTCGCGCACTTCACCTTGGCGAAGTTGCATCCGTGAACGTTCCGGTTACTGCACTAATTGTTATTGGTCCCGGTATTTCAGGTTCTACCGCAACTCATCGATTAAGTTCCACACTTCTCGGTGCTGCTATTGCAATCTTCTTCTCTTACTTTTCACATCCAAATACGCCGGTGGGTCGTGCAACCGATCAAATCACTTCAGTAAGTAAGAAGGCAGCTGAATTATTAGCAACAATGTCTGAAGGTGTTGCTGCCGGATTTACTCAAAAAGAAGCGGGCAATTGGTTGGCAAAAGCGCGGTTATTAATTGAAGAGGTTCCATCAATCCGAGCCCAATCTGCTGAAGCACGTGGACACGCGCGTTGGTTTCCGACTGCCGAAAAAGATGAAGCTGAAGAGATCTATATTCGTGGCATCGCACTTGAACATACTGTTGTGCAAGTGCGCACTATTGCACGAACTCTTTTTGATTCTGCAGTTAGCGGGGGAATTGCCGATTCCACTAAAAAGCAAATAGCAGTAGCGCTTTCCGCAGTTAGCTATGCCATCTCTTCAAAATATGAAACTGAAAGCGCAAGCCAAGATGATTCAAATCAGAGCGCAACTTCAGATGCGCGCGATGCCGGCGCTGCTCTCGCCGAAAGCCTGATTGAAGATGCTAAAGACGCCGATCAAGAACAAATTGTGCGCGGACTTTCTATGGTTGCAAACATTGATCGAATCGCGGATTCTTTAGATGAAAGTTCACCTGCCCTAAAAGATGTCAGCACTCCAGACGAACCCGCCAATGCAAAAGTTCTAAAGATCTCGCCAATAGAACAAGTTAAACTACTTTTTCGTAGAATATTTAGGAACTATTTTTAAGGCAAAACTAAAGCTTTTTAGGCCAGGTATCGCTTAATTTGTAACCAAGTGGCCATGGATCGGTTGGATCCAAAGTGTGTTTATGAGTTCCAGTAATCCATGCTTGGCCAGCAATCGAAGGAATGATTCCGTTCTTATCTCCAATAACGACTTCTTCTTCAATCTTGCAATGAAATTCCGAATCAATAATCGAACGACCAATCATTAAGTCGCCGACTTTCAGTACCCCTTGATGGTGCAATAACGCTAACCGCGCGGAACACCCAGTACCGGTAGGGGAGCGATCTATCTTTCCTGGTTGAATCGCTACTGAGTTCTTGCTGATTGCGACTCCACTTTCGTAGAAAATTGGCTTTGCGATCTGAGTAAAAGAGAAATGTTTCCAATCTGGATTTGTTGGATGTTCAAACTTTAATTGTTGGTTAGCAGCTGCGGTGATCCGCATTCCTACTCTTGCTAAATCAAAAGCTTCATCAGGTGCAATCGCGAAGCCAAGATCATCGGAGTTAACAATTACAAAACTATCGCCGCCAAATGCGGTATCAACTTTCAACGTTCCCAAACCATCAACCTCAAGGTTCAAATTCAATTCACCAACAAATGACGGCACATTCTTTACCCGTACCTGAGTAACTTTTCCATTAGAACATTGCGCAGTCACATAAACCAGACCACCAGGAGCTTCCATAACTAGAGTAGTAACCGGTTCGACCATTTTTACAATTCCAGTTTCTAATACAACCGTTGCCACGCATATTGAATTAGAGCCAGACATCGGCGGATTATCTTCAGGTTCCATGATGATAAAAGCCACATCTGCTTTCGGATTTACTGGTGGCACCAATAAGTTCACATGACGAAATACGCCGCCACGAGGTTCGAGTAAAACAAATTTGCGCAAGCTTTCATCTTTTGCAATAAATCTCGATTGTTCCCAAATCGTCGCGCCAGGAATAGGCCCAACTCCGCCAACGATTACATCGCCGACTTCGCCTTCAGCATGGATGCTTACAACCTCGATGGCTTGGTTCATGAGGCAATCATAAGTAATAACTTATTCTCACGCTCATCATTTATAGCAAATAAATATATTTCATAACGATTTAGCGCTATTTCAGATTTTTCATTAAAACAGGTTTACCATATTTCTCGTTCGTCCGTTTCCGTTCAATGTTGAAAGGAAGTTACAAGTGTCTGATAAAAATCAATCAAATGCTGCCGAAGAGAGTCGTCTCGGCGCGCTTGGTTACAAGCAAGAACTTTCCCGAGTTCTAAGTAAGTTCGACAGCTTCTCAGTTGCTTTCACTTATCTATCACCAATGGTTGGTATTTACTCGCTATTTGTTCTCGGCGTAGGCGCTGGTGGACCTCGCTATATCTGGTTGATGTTAATCCCAGTAATAGGTATGTATTTTGTTGCGCTGATCTTCGGCGAACTTGGTAGCCACTATCCAGTTTCAGGTGCGCTTTATCAATACTCGAAGTTCACGGTAAGTAAAAAATATGGTTGGTGGGTGGGTTGGTTCTACTTAATGGCCCTCCTTGTAACTGTTGCCGCAGTTGATACCGGCGTTGTTCCTTACCTATCTGCAATTCTCAACAGCTGGTTTGGCATGAGTATCGATCCATCCAAACATTCAACAATTATGGTTATTACACTTGCACTTCTCGCTGTTCAAACTCTTTTGAACATCACGGGTGCGAAAGTTATGGGACGTATCGCAAGTTTCGGTTCCTACGTTGAAATCTTTGGCACATTTGGTATCGCAATCATCCTTGCTGCTGCCGGCTTCAACCACGGATTCGGATTCTTATTTAGCTCCGAAGGTGCTGAAACTGTTGGCACAAATACGCTCGGAGTTAGCTTCGGAGGCAATTGGTGGACTGGTGCTGCGCTAGTTGCAGTACTTGCTCACGCATTTATCTTCTACGGCTTTGAATCTGCCGGTGACGTTGCTGAAGAAACTAAGGATGCTTCTAAACAAGTTCCTAAAGCAATGCGTCAAGCGCTGCTTGTTGGTGCATTCACTTCATTTGTTCTAGTTGCTGCTCTATTGCTGGCAACTCCAAGTGATCCAAAAGGCTATGCAACCGCAACCTCATTTGCTGGTGGTATTCCTTACATTTTGAGCACTGCAATCAGCTCTTCTTTCTTGCGCGATATCTTGCTTCTTGCTGTTGTCTTCGCATTCTTCTCATGCGGATCAACAATTCTAGGCGCAAGCTCACGCATGCTCTTCTCATACGCTCGAGACGGTGCAGTACCTGCAGCAAAGATGGTGTCAAAAGTTTCACCTAAGTTCCACACACCAGTCAATGCTCTTCTACTTGGCGCACTCGTGCCATTCGTCTTTACTCTTTTGGTAAACATCACGCCATCAAAAGATATAAAGATCGGATTCTTCACTTATCCAGCAAATGTATCTGCCCTGCTTTCATTGGTTTCATTCGGTGTTAGTGGTATATACCTTGCATTCATGCTTACAGTGCTTGGCGCGTTAATCGCCCGTACTCGTGGCTGGAAAGCAGATGGACACTTCACACTTGGCAGCAAAGGAATGATTGTTAACATCATCGCATTAGTTTATTTAGTGGTTATGTTCATCAATCTTGTTATTCCTACCGGCCTAGCGTCACCGCGCGGTGCGCTATTCAATCTGGACTGGGTAACACTTGTTGTAATGCTAGTTATTGCCGCACTAGGTGGCATTGTCTACGCAATTGCACAACCAGGAAAGAAATCCTCATAAGCAAATAATTAAAACAAAAGCGCCTACTTTCTAGTTAATTTGACTGGAAGGTAGGCGCTTTTGCGTTAGTTCACAGGATGAAGTAATCCACTTATATAGCAACAATTCAGAGAGCACCCTGGTCGATGTAACTACTCTCTTGACACCGAGCAAGGGAAGAAAACCTAGATGCACATTTGGATTTCATATTTACAAATTGATACCGTGATTGAGGCAAAGTTACGTCGCAAGCATAATTTAACTGGTGAGTTGGTCAGAGATGCAATCGAAAATGTTAAGAATCTAACGGTTTATAGAGTAGAAAATACAGGTTACGGAGAGAAGTATCATGTTATTGGAAGTGACACACACGGTAATCTAATTTCAGCTTATGTAGAAAGTCGTGACCCCAATGATGGGTTTTTTATTCTAAGAACAGCAAAATACCTTTAAACAATTTACATTGTCAGTAGAAAGTGAGAATATTAATTCATGTCAATCATAGAAGTAATAAATTCAAAAATGAAAGATGATCCCAACTACGATCTATACGAAGACAACTCCCTTACAACCAAACAATTTATGGAGTACCTAGAGAGTCTTCCAAAAGGAAAAACCGTTGGTTCGCGTAAAGAATTACTGAATGAAAAGAAAAGGAACTGTTAGTCGCGTTTTAATACCGAATCAAATAGCGATCGCAATTCCGCAACGACACTGCTCGGCGCGCTTCTTGGATGCCCCGCATTAAAGGGCGGTTTTGGGTCGTACTCCATATCTAATTGCATCTTCTCGGCAAAAGCTCTGCCAAAAATTCGTTCCGCCAATACCAACGACATATCAATTCCCGCAGATACACCGGCAGCTGTCATTACTTTTCCGGATACCACAACTCGTTCATCTTTTGCCATTGCACCGTAATCGGCTAACTCAGAATGCGAATACCAATGCGTTGTTGCTGGAATTCCGTTAAGCACACCAGCCGCACCAAGCATTAGCGCACCGGTACATACTGAAATAGTCCACTCTGTTGTCGGATGTATTTTCGCGATCCAATCAATCAACGGATCACCCGCGCGCGCCATTGTGATTGCCGGCAATCCGCCGGGCACTACCAAAATATCCACTTCCAAAACTTCGCTAATACTTTTCTGCGCTTCAATAATCGTTGCGCCACCATCACTTATCGGCCCCGCACTTTGCGCAACATAGAAAAACTGGTACCCGGGAAATTGCGATAGCGCGTGATACGGACCAATCGCATCAAGGGGAGTGAACCCCGGGTATAACAACATCGCAATTTGTTTCATGCGCCAAAGCGTACGTGATTCATTGAAAATTTGTATCGCAAACCAAAAGCAGAAACCCCGCAGATTTCGCTACGGGGTTTTGTATAACTCGAATTTAACGAGCGCCTCTCTGACTAAGGGCATATATAAGGTACCAAATATTTCCAATAATTGTACGAGCCTCTAGTTACTCCTAGTAGGAAAACTCGTTTTCAACAATTAAGTTTAATTCACAATTTAACATTTAGGAAAGTTATGCGATTTACAGAGAACTTATGGTTAGTAAATGGCCGTATAGCTCAGTGGATAGAGCAGCTCACTGACTAAGGGCAGGTCATGGGTTCAAATCCCATTACGGTCATGCAAACAAAATGGTTCCTCAGTTAGTCGCGAGGAACCATTTTGACTTTATCGTTGCTTTTCGTTCAGTTATAAATACACTCTCCGTAGAAGCTAAAAATTAGGAGCCCTCATGCCTTGGATTAATACCGTCCCATATAAAGAAGCCACCGGTCGTTTGAAGGAACTTTACGATCGCGTAAAAGGTCCCGATAACAACGTCGACAACATCATGATGATGCATTCGTTACGCCCACATTCAATGGAGGGCCATATGGCCATCTATAAATATGTTTTGCATCATTCCGGTAACACCGTTCCTAAATGGTTTCTTGAAGCACTTGGTGTTTGGGTTAGCTCGCTTAATGATTGCGACTATTGCTTCCAACATCACTTTGCTGGAATGAAACGATTAGTAGCCGACGATGCAAAATCGGCTGCAATCAAAGCGGCAATCACTGATCGCAATATTTCTAAAGCCCCACTCTCTGAAAAAGAGAAGCTGGCAATGGTCTACGCCCAAGCACTTACTTCCACACCACCTAAAGCAACTGAATCTATGGTTGTTGATCTTCGCAACGCGGGATATAACGATGGTGAGATTCTAGAAATCAATCAAGTTGTTGCTTATTTTGCTTATGCAAACCGCACAGTACTTGGTCTTGGTTGTTCAACCGAAGGCGACATCATTGGTCTTTCACCGAATGATTCGAATAACCCAGATGATTGGTCACATTCCTAAAAGCTATTTCCCAACCACCTTCAGAGATTTCGCAACCGCCACGCCTGTTCCGGGGAGAGTTACCGGCGAGTACAAGTATTTTAAGCATTTAACCTCCTAAATCTATTTATTACCCATTAAATTGTTTACTGTTAAACAACTTATCTAGAAGGGGAATGGTTTATGGAAGATTCACAGAAACAAAGTCTGGAACGTGGACTGGGATTTAAAGGTCTGTTGTCATTGGCTATCAGTGACATCACTCCAATGGCTTCACTTTTGGTTACAGCCGGAGCAGTTCTTTATTTGTCTGGAACAGCTAGTGTTTGGGCGTTTGCACTTGGATGTTTGATTGCCATCACCGTTGCAATGAGCATGGCAGAACTTGGTTCCATGTACCCAACTGCAGGCGGACTTTATTACATCATCCACAAAGTATTAGGAAGGCCCATTGGTTTTATTGCAATGGTTGATTATGTTCTCCAAGGAATATTCATTCCTGCAACGCTCGCGCTAGGACTGGGTACTTATCTCCATGCCCTGATTCCTTCCGTGCCCGTGAATGCATCTGCTGCAATCGCAATGGTAATAATTACAGTGCTTGCGGTTTTGAGAATTCACATTAGCGCAGTAATCGTGACTATTTGCTTAGCAATTGAAGGAATTGTTTTAGCTTTAATTATTGGGGTTGGACTTTTCAATTTAAACCAACCACTTTCAATCCTCACAAATCCAGTAATGCTAGTTGATGGAAAAATGGGATCGGTTGCAGGAGCTGCAATTGTCGCTGCCATCGCCTCATCACTCTTCTCAGTCAATGGTTATGACAGCGCTATTAATTTCTCTGAAGAAGTTAAGGGCAATGCTAGAAATATTGGCCGTGCCGTTATGTATTCCGCTTTGGTTGGCGTAGTAATTGAATTAACCGCATTTACATTTGGATTACTAGGCACTCGAGATTTAAATTCATATCTTTCTAGCGCCACACCATTTACGGATGCTGTTACTACTGCGCTCGGTAAAAATGCCGGCCAAGCTGTTTTGGTTGGCGCACTATTTGCGATCGTAAATGCAACACTTGCAATTACATTGCAGTTTGCTCGAGTTCTATGGGCAAGTGGACGGGACAAAGCCTGGCCTCATGCAATTAATGAATTCCTCGGACAAGTGCATCCTAAATTCCGCTCACCATGGGCAGCTACAGTCATAATTGGTCTAGTTGCAACAATTTTTTGCATGAAGTCTTCACTAATTTCAACTGTAACATTCACAGCAGTGCTTATCATTTTACTTTATGCCTTGATAGCGATTGCGGCATTAGTAAGTCGAATTAAGAACAAAACTGCTGAACGGCCATTCAAAATGATGTTTTGGCCAATTGCACCAATTATTACCATAGTTGGAGTTAGTTTGACTCTTACGAAACAAAAGACAGGTGACCTCAAAATAATTCTTATTATAGTTTTGGTTTCACTTGCTTACTATTACCTATATCTAAATCGTTCGAAACATGAACTATGGGTTCCTCACAATCCTGCAAAAATGCAATAATATAAGAAGGCATTCAGAGGTAAAAGGGCTAGCCAGAGATGCGCTAGCCCTTTTATAATTTAATTTTAGGGAGCCAAATGGATCTTGAGAATTTTTCAGATATAGATAAAAAAAACTTACCAAAACTAAAACAATATTGGGAATATCTTCAAACCTATCGAGCTCAAATAGATGAGGAAAAGTTAATAAGTAGCGACATTTCCAACATATTCACCTCTCCAATGGAGCTGGAAGAATGAGTCTTGAATTACATCAACTCTCCATTTCGCAGGTAAGTAAATTACTTAAGAAAAAACAGATTTCTCCAATCGAGTTAACCAAAATATGTCTCGATAGAATTGAAAAATACAATCCAAAGCTAAATGCATTTATTGCGGTTTATGCAGAAGAAGCGATGCAGCAAGCAAAAATTGCGGAGCGGCAGATTGCTCGCAACGAATACAAAGGGAAATTACATGGAGTTCCAATTGCGATAAAAGACAATATCTATTTTAAGAATAAAGTTACAACAATGGGTTCAAAAATTCATGGAAATTTTGTATCCGATTTTGACGCTACTTCAGTAGTGAAACTTCGCGAAAGCGGCGCAATATTTCTTGGAAAAACGAATATGCATGAGTACGCCCTTGGTGCCACAACCGACAATCCCCATTTTGGGACATGTCGAAATCCGTGGCACTTAGGAAAAATCCCAGGTGGTTCAAGTGGTGGTTCAGCCGCTGCGGTGTCGGCCTTTTTGGCATATGGCGCCCTAGGTACTGACACTTCGGGATCAATTCGAGTTCCAGCGGCAGCATGTGGATTAGTAGGTTTGAAAGCAACATATGGTCGCGTAAGTAAGTATGGGTGTTTTCCGGAAGCTTGGACTCTTGATCACATTGGGCCAATTACTCGCACAGTTAAAGATTCAGCAATAATTTTTGATGCTATTAGTGGGAGAGACCGCAATGATCCAACTTGTTTAGATTTAGCAGGAACTAAATTATCAAAAAAAATAGATGGAAATATTAAAAATCTAACAATAGGTATCGAGGAAGACTTCTTCTTCAAATTTACAGATACGGATGTTGAAAAACAGGTTCGGGCAAGCATCGCAAAATTAAAAAAGCTTGGCGCAAAAATCAAGCCCGTTAAAATCCCATCACTTAAAGATGCGTTCTGGGCCCTTACAATTATTGATACGTCGGAAACAACCACCGTTCACCAACCTTTAATGAAAAATCACGCTAATAGCTATGGTGCAGATGTGCGTTTTTTAATTGAATGTGGATATTTACCTTCAGCCGTGGATTATTTGCAAGCACTGCAATTAAGAAGAATAATACAAAAGGAAGTTACTGAAGTTTTTCAAAGCGTTGATGTCTTGATAGCACCTACCCTGCCAAGCAAAACACCTTCCCAAGGTGAACTCACCAGCATTATCAACGGAAAGTCGGTAGACACAATCGAAACCTGTATGCATAACGTAGGTCCAGGTAATCTTCTTGGACTTCCGTCCCTCTCTATGCCATGTGGTTTAGTTGACGGCATACCCGTTGGAATTGAAATTATTGGTGCGCCATTACAAGAGTTAAAAGTGCTTAACATTGCAATGGGATTGGAATCTACTTCTCCAATCGGTAATGCCATACCGACTGCGTACTTAAATTGATTAAAAAAATGTCAGCCGAGAAACCGCGCGCACGCGAGCTTGGCATTACTTTTTCGGGTTTAGTCGGGGCAAATAATGCAATTACTGATGTACCTGGAGTCGAAGTTGGTTATGTGACAAAAATAGCAGGTCAAAATATTCGGACCGGAGTAACAGCCATCTTGCCACGGGGAAAAGCTGAAATCGGGATGCCTTGTGCCGCTGCTTTCTATTCATTAAATGGAAATGGCGAAATGACCGGCACTATTTGGATTGAAGAGTCAGGCACGCTCTCAATGCCAATCATGATTACAAATACTCACGCCGTTGGCAGAGTTCATAGTGGAGTTGTTGCATGGGTTGCGGAGCATTTACCGATCGTTGCTGCTAAATGGCTTTTGCCAGTTGTAGCTGAGACTTGGGATGGCTATTTAAATGAGATCAATCTTTTAGCGGTCACCGAGGAAGATGCGAAAGCCGCAATTGATAATGCGAAGCCTGGTCCAGTCGAAGAGGGATCGGTTGGTGGCGGAACTGGCATGAATTGTTATCAATACAAAGGTGGCAATGGAACTTCATCGCGAATAGTTAAGTATGCAGAAAAAGATTACACAGTCGGAGCTTTTGTCCAAGCAAATTTTGGAAGTAGAGCGGAATTAACTATTACTGGTGTCTCGATGGCAGATTCAAAAATTCCAAACCCATTATCTGACCGTACTTGGCTTGAAGTAGATAATGAAATAATTACTCCGCCGCAAGGCGCTGGCTCGGTAATCGTAATAATTGCAACGGATGCACCATTGCTTCCAAATCAATGTAAAGCTCTCGCTAAGCGAGTTCCACTCGGACTTGCTCGCACGGGTACAGCAGGGAGTCATTTCTCTGGCGACATCTTTTTAGCTTTTTCTACCGCTAACAAAGGTTCCTTTCAAAGCAATTTTCCAAGTAGCAATTCTGATAAATCAGATTACGATATTTCTAGATCGATTCCTTGGGGCGAGATGGATAGCTTTTATACCGCAACCGTCCAGGCCGTAGAAGAAGCCGTTGTGAATGCGCTAGTTGTGAACCAAGATATGGAAGGCCGTGATGGGCATAAAAGTTACGCAATTACTCGTGAATTTATTGAATCGAAATTCAAAAAAGCATAAGCCCAATCATATTTTCGCTGTCGACCTCAACGGAGACTGAACCCGATTTTGGGATTTGTGCATATGAATCTGCGGTCAACTCAACCATCGGCATCTGGATTTGGTACAGCTCGGCAGAAACAAGAGCTCCAATTACTAAAATTGTGTCGCACTCGGTGAAGATCATCGCTGCTGGCGCTTTTTTTACTCTAATTAATTCTGCAAGAACCGCGGTGGCTGAACTTGAACCCCGACCGGAGGTCATAACAAGCACTTTCCCGGCAACGCTTATCCCGCATTGCGGATGGTGCACATCAATGATTACACCATGATGATCAACGCCACCCCAAAATGAAATTGGTTGATCAAGAATTAACAATTCGCCACTACTACTTCCGGGATGTAGCGCTCGCCCGGTTAGGGATTTAGAACCAGAGAGCATCGTTGCGCACCAACTTTCCAGCTCTTGCCGAAGCAATACATTCTTTAACCGACCCTAAGATCGTCTCAATTCCCAAATTACCAGGGGCATACCACGCCCATTTTCCAGAATTAGTCATCACAGTTTTAATTTTTGGATTAAGTATTGGTGTTACATATGTACAAGTATCGGTAACAATCCGACCACCAGCATTTTTAAGTATTTGGGCATAACCTAAAGCTTCAGCTCGCTCTAATACACCCCGGCTCGTGGAAACATAAAAATCTATTGACGGAGAAAACCTATCGCCGCCTTCTAATTCTTTTGCGAGATTTTCAAACTCAGCGAGTGAAAAATGAGGTGTACCTAAACTAACTGCATCAAGATCATCTCCAACTGCAGTAGTAAGTCGATCTCGTGATGCTCGCAATTGCGCGGTAGATATTTTGATCGTCTCGACTTTGGCATTTACTACCGCCGCTAACGTTGGAGCTTCTGGAGTCACCCCAACAA
>CAEZYX010000047.1_pt1 | contig 7011 bp, 5 predicted proteins | sample 7265801 | NCBI WGS metagenome assembly CAEZYX01 (sample SAMEA6813945, study PRJEB35770) | freshwater metagenome | biome: Freshwater; feature: Freshwater reservoir; material: water | place: Czech Republic | collected 2017-04-14 | depth 30m m
AAAAAGTACGCTCCGAGATTATCGAAACTGGTAACCCTAAGATTAAATCTGCCCGAATTATCATCCAGGCAAGCCCATCGACGATTTATGCGTTCCTTAATAATCCTAAGCGACATAAAGAGATTGATGGCAGTGCAACTATTACTGAGAATATAAGTGGCCCCGATGAATTGGTTCTCAACTCAAAATTTGGCATGAAGATGCACCTTGGAATTGACTATCGAATTCTAAACACCGTGGTTGAGTATAAGAAAGATGAATTGATTGCTTGGAAACATTTAGGTCAGTGGAGATGGCGCTACGAGTTAGCAGATCTTGGAAATGGTTCTACGCAGGTAACTGAATCCTTTGATGGCACTTATGCTCCAGGAATAGCTCAAATATGGCTTAACTTCCGCAAGGCATATCCGTGGACACAGACTGCTGTGGCGAAGACTTTAGTTCGACTTAAAGCAGCAGCTGAAGCGAAGTAGAATTGTTCACATAGATTTAATTCGGCTTATAGGGCGACTCTTCTTTAATATTTAGTTCAGTTTAGAAATGGGTTTTTGAATTCACAATCCTCGGTAGCTTCTAATTCAAGTAAGCGATTCCACTTTGCATTCCGTTCTGCTCCGTGCGTCGAACCAACTTTAATCTGCCCAGCCCGCCAACCAGTTGCAAGATCAGCCAACCATGAATCTTCAGTTTCACCAGAGCGTGCCGATACAACGGTATTAAACCCAGCAGCTTGTGCTTGTTTCAGTACTGATTGAGTAGATGTTACAAGTCCATTTTGGTTAGCTTTAATCAGAATGGAATTTGCAGATTTTTCACTTATGGCTCTATTTAGCCGACCCGAGTTGGTAGTTAAAAGATCATCACCCAATATTTGTAAGTATTTTGGCGCGATCTTGGAAAAAGAATTCCAAGCGCTCCAATCATCTTCAGCGAATGGATCTTCAATAGAAATAATTGGAAAATTCTTAACCAATTTTAAGCTGTAATCAACAAATTCAACACTGGAATAACTTTTACCGAGGGTAGTTAGGTTGTAACTAGCGCCATCAAAAAACTGCGTAGCGGCGATGTCCAGAGCAAGCGAGATTTCGGTACCAACCCTTAAACCAACTTTTTCAATGCTTTCCAACACAAATGTGCAGGCTAGTTCAATGGAATCAAATGGAATTCCAAGCCCACCCTCATCCGCTACTAGATGAGTAATTTTTCCGGCTTTACTTCCAAGATTTGCCGCCATTTCACGTACTGCGACAATCCAAGAAAGAGCTTCTGTAAAAGATTTTGCACCAGTTGGCACAATTAAGATGTCTTGTATATCCAAAGTTCGATTCGCATGCGCTCCGCCGGAAAGGATATTTACCATCGGCATCGGAATTAGAAGTTTGCCGGTTGGTTGGAAATACCGCGCTAATGAAACGTTTCTTACATGTGCGCTTGCGATTGCAGCGGCCAGTGAAGTTGCTAGCGTGGCATTTGCTCCGAGAAACTCATGGGTTTCAGAAGAGTCAAGCTCTTTCAATTTTTGATCAACACTTGTCAGATCTATTTCCTTTCCGATCAAGTGCGGTGCAATTTTTGAATTTATATTGGCAACTGCAAGGTTTACCGAATTTCCAGAGTAATAACGATTAGAAATTGATTCGTTTCCATCACGGAGTTCAACCGCTTCATGTTTTCCAGTAGAGGCTCCGGAAGGAACTCTTGCAGTATGCGTGCTGCCATCTTCGAGGGATATTGCCGCAGCAACTGTGGGCTTACCTCGAGAATCGAGAACTTGGTAACCAAGTACTTTTGTTATTTTCATCGGTAGCTCAAATCGAATAAATCGCGAGCATTTGTAATTTTAGAGTCAGAAAGAACTTTCTTGGTAAAAATCTGCAATTTCTCTTGTTGGGCTGGGTTTAAGTAATTTACTGGAGATTTTCCTTCAACTCTTGCGAGAGATATCAGCCCTGTATGCAGCGCAAGAGAAGGGGAGATTGAGTGCATTTTTTCATATGCATCAAGGAAAGAGGTAGCGAGAGCTGCGAGCTGGAGAGCTATTCGATCATTTTCAGCTCTAAAAAACTTACATAGTAAGTGGGCAACTAAAAATGCCAAATCAAAGACTGGATTTCCAATATGCATAACTTCAAAATCCAATACAAATACCTGACCGGAAGGTGAAACCATAATATTTTTTGGCGAGAAATCTCCATGCACGATGGTGGTGTGCTCGGTCTCTAGTTCTTTTATAAGGCTACCAATCACGCTCTGCAGGTTTGAATTTCGCTTGGAAACAAATCTATAAAAAGGATCAACTCGAAGTTGCTCAAAAAGGGTGTCTTCTTTAAATTGAGCGATGTTTGCCGGATTACTTTCACCGTAAAGGTGCCAAGTCGCAAGGGTTTCGCCTAATACTTTGGCTACATTTAAATCAAATATGCCGTCTAATAGATCTGATTTCCAAACCGTGCTATCTAATGCAACTCGATCCATTAATAGCACAAATTGCACGGGATCGATAAAAACTAGGTTAGGAACTTGGTCTGGACTTAACTCATGAAATAGGCGCAAAGCATCAGCTTCAACAATTGCCCGTCTTTGATCAGCTTCCCATTTCTCGGCAACTTTCAATTCAGGTAGCGCCTGCTTTAAAACCATATTGCGGTCGTCAGTTGTAACTGCAAGAACGGTATTTGATACTCCACCGGTAAGTGTTTCAATTATTACTTTCTCACCCGCCGCGACAACGCCTTGTTCAATTAAGTAAGGCAGCACCGAAATTTCATTTAAAAGTTCCAAAATTAATTTCTCTCCCCTTCTTGCCACATTTCAACGCGAGAAATGCTGAATTGCGTCCCAATCCCATTGGATTCCGAACCCAGGTTCAGTGCTCAGTATTGCCTTTCCGTTTCGAATTTCTATCGGTTTTAAGAGCAAATGATGAAATAAATCTATTTCATATCGGGGATCGAGATATTCCAAGCCACCGGGATAGAGATTGGGGGTGGCCGCCGCTAATTGAGAATGAACCTCGGTATGGATATGGGTTGCAAAAGTTTTACCTTTTTGATTTGCATATGAGGTTGCCTTAAGAAATTCGCCAACGCCACCAATTACAAGCGCATCTATTCGTAAAATATCAGTTTGGTTGTAATAAAGAACTTGCTCGGCCATCTTTGAAGAGGCCAGGGATTCGCCAAATGAAACTGGTACGCCGGTTGCTTCGCGGAGTGCGATAGCAGCAACGCCTTCGGATTCGAGAAAAGGATCTTCCACGAATGCCACGCCATACTCTTTAATTAGGTTCACTCGCTTTATGGCATTATCTAAAGTTTTTAGAGTTCTAAACGCGTCAAGTGCGATCAAAGGCTTATCGCCAACTTTTTCTCTAAGTACCTTAAGTCGATTTGCATCTCGTTCAGGAGTATCTGCTCCCATTACAATTTTAAAAGAATTTATACCCCGGCTAAGCGCGTAATCAATCTCTTCGCGCAACCCAGATTCGTCTTTTCCATAGTGATAGCCAATAACCGAATAAATTGGAACTTCACTAACGGTTGCCCCCAACATTGCTGCGACACTTTTACCCGCTCGTTTTCCAGCGATATCGTGAAGTGCGATATCGACAGCACTTGCTGCAGAGGTAACTGAGCCATGTTCGGCAGATTGCCAATTAAATCCAAGAATTAATTTGCGGATTTCTTCTGGAGATTCCGCAGTTTGGCCAATTGCAACTGGCGTCATCACATCATCAATAATCTTCGCCATTGGAAGTCCACGGCTATAGCAATAACCGACGCCAACAATTCCATCAGAAGTCGTAATTTTTACAACTGAATAAGTGCGATGTGTAATCCGAGCTGATCCCACAGCAAGTGGAGCGGGGAGTGGAACTCTGGCTTCAAAAGTTTCAATTGAATTGATTAGGTCCACAATTGTGAAGTTTATATAGTTGCTTATGATGCAGTCAACTGTTTACAATAAAGTAATTAAGTAACACTCACTAGCGAAACGAGTTTCCGATGAAAGTACTGCTCTTTGGTGGCACCAGGTTTATGGGCCGATATGTATTAAAAGCTTTATTGGAACAAGGTGCAGATGTAACTATCGCTAATCGTGGCACTAGAGAAGAGAATATTGGCGCAACTAATGTTATCTGCGACCGTTCGCAACCTGGCGCTTTGGAACAATTCGCTAACTCTAAATTTGATGTGGTTATCGATTTCTCTGCGTATGCCTCAGCTTGGGTTGAAGAGGCTGGAAATTTTTTCGCTAATAAGATCGAAAAATATATATTCATCTCTACCGGCGCAGTTTACTCTTCTAGCAATATTTTTCCGATAACTGAAGATTTTCCTAAAGGACCACCACATCCATTTGCTGATTATGCAAGAGAAAAGAATCGATCCGAAGCGCTTCTTCAAGAATTTAGCAACAAGGGATTTTTTACTACAACTGCCTGTCGCTTACCGTTCGTTCTTGGGCCGGATAATTATGAAGATCGCGAATCTTTTGCATTTAGTCGCCTCTTAAAGGGGCTACCAATTCTGCTTGGAAACGGTGGAAAATCAATACATTCATTTGTATACGCTGGCGATGTAGCTGATGCAATAGTTGCGATAATAAATGCAGGTAAAAAAGTGGATAAGCAGGCATTTAATATTGCTACCCAACAAGCTACAACTAGCCGAGGATTTGTGGAGTTAGCTGCAAAAGTTTGCAAGAAAGAAACAAACTTATTGCCCTACAACCCAGATGATTTTGCGCTAGATGTTGCTAATTTCGATCTGCGAAATGTTGCGTTCCCATTTCCAGAAAATAATGGCTACCTAGGCTCTGAAAAGATTAAAGAAACAATTGGATTTGTGCCAAAGCACAACCTAGAGAGCATGTTGGAAATCTATTTCAAGTGGTGGCTGGAAAAAGGTGACCTTGAACCTAAGGAATATCCACTCGAGCAGAGAATTCTGGAAAAACTCAATAAATAAATTTATTTGATCGTGCTAGTTTCATTGTGATATTTGCGGCCATTACTATTACGACATGGGATCAGTTGCTAATTTTTTAGTTCCGCATCATGATGGCAGCGAACTCTATTTATCTAATAGCGCACCAAAGTTGGGCGAAAAAGTAACTTTTAGAGTTCGGGTTCCGAATGAATATAAATTCGATCAAGGGGTAATGCGTTATTACCACGATGGTGAACCTAGAACTGGTTATCTGGAATTAGCAAAAAAAGGAAAGATTGAATCTTGGTGGGAGATTACAATCCCAATAATTAATCCACAAACTAAATATCGATTTCTATTTGCTGGAGAGGGCAAATTTGATTGGTTAAGTGCGGCTGGATTACATAATCATGATGTGCATTCCAATACTGATTTTCAAATAATCGCTAAACCCGCTTATCCGAAGTGGTTGAAGAGTTCGATTTTTTATCAAATTTTTCCAGATCGATTTGCTTCTAGCGGTAAGAAGATTCTGCCTAAATGGGCTCATGAAGAGCCATGGAATAGTTTCGACAATAGTAAGCAGAATTGGAATGGTCAAGAGATTGCCGGTGGTGATCTCAAAGGCGTTGAATCACATTTAGATTACTTAACTGACCTTGGCATAAATGGAATCTATTTCACTCCATTCTTCCCGTCACGTTCGAATCACCGTTATGACGCTACCAGCTTTGAAGAGGTAGATCCTTTGTTAGGTGGGAACGAAGCTTGGTTCAGTTTGCGCAAAGCAACTGATAAGCGAGGAATTCGCTTGGTGGGTGATCTAACTTCCAATCATTGCGGAGCTGGGCATTATTGGATGGAACTAGCGCAAAGTAGTAAGAGAGCAAGAGAGCGAGGATATTTTTATTGGGATAAGAGTGTTAAATGGGGATATGTAGGTTGGTGGGGATTGAAGTCACTTCCTAAATTGAACTTTGCTTCTAAAGCGCTTAGAAAAGAAATGTATGAAGGAAAGAATTCAATAGTAAAGAAATGGTTATCTCCAAAATTTGGCATGTCAGGCTGGCGGATTGACGTTGGAAATATGACCGGAAAACTCGGTGACATTGATATTCACGACGAGGTTATGCATGGGATCAGAAAAGCTATGGATGAAGTTGCTCCTAGCGCTTGGCTCGTTGCAGAAAATGGAGATTTTGTTGCAGAGGATTTAGCTGGCTACGGGTGGCACGGCACCATGAATTATCAAGGTTTTATGCGACCAATTGCTTCCTGGATGAATAAAGGTGCAAAGTTAAGTGGCGGTTTTCAAGGACTACCAATCGATTCACCGATGATTACTGGAACGCAATTAGTTGAAACTATAAAAAACTTTAATGGCTCACTACCTTGGCGCGCACTTACTGCGTCGATGGTTTTATTGGATTCACATGACACGCCACGCTTTCGAACCATAGTAAGTGGGGATCGTGACCGCCACCTTGCTGCGATGACTATGTTATTAACTTATCCTGGAGTTCCTTCAATTTTCATGGGGGATGAAATAGGACTTGAAGGTACTCATGGAGATGACACTAGAAAAACAATTAAGTGGGACGATCGCAGTAAATGGGATCTGGAATTCTTAGCCGAAGTTAAGAAATTAACTGCACTTCGTCGCAAAAATGATGCGCTAGTAAATGGCGGACTGCGGTGGGTGGCGGCCGAAGATGGACACATCGCATACTTGAGAGAATCTAAAAAAAGTAAAGTATTGGTATTAATCACTACAATTTCAAGCGAAATAAAAATTGACCTATCTAAGTATGGTTATCGAGTAGCAAAAACGCTGTATGGAAAGAATGCAAATGGCAGCATGATCAATATAAAAAGCAACGGTGCTACGCAAGGCATCTGGGAACTGAAGTAGTTTTCAATGAGTCGAAATAGACTAGAACCAGCGGATCATTCCAATTATGCCTGCAGTGGCATAGAAAAATTGCAAGAACAATATTCCTTTATGTTTTCCTAGGTAGGCCCAAATTCCAATGAGTGCAGATGAAATTAAGAGTAGGGTAAAACCGGCAAACTCTGC
>CAEZYX010000054.1_pt1 | contig 6178 bp, 5 predicted proteins | sample 7265801 | NCBI WGS metagenome assembly CAEZYX01 (sample SAMEA6813945, study PRJEB35770) | freshwater metagenome | biome: Freshwater; feature: Freshwater reservoir; material: water | place: Czech Republic | collected 2017-04-14 | depth 30m m
ATCGATCCATATTCGGGAACGACTATTTCATTTGTTCGGGGTAACGTTACAAGTTTGGAAGTGCAGATTGATCACGTGGTTGCGCTCTCTAATGCTTGGCAAACTGGTGCGTTTGCGCTGAGTGCTGATCTGCGAAAGGCATTTGCAAATGATCCGTTGAATTTGTTGGCGGTTAAGGGATCGCTAAATCAACAGAAGAGCGATGGTGATGCCGCAACATGGTTGCCACCGTTGAAGAGTTTTAGATGTACATATGTGGCGCGGCAAGTTGCGGTTAAGTTGAAATATAAATTGTGGGTAACTGCGCCAGAAAAAGTTGCAATGGTGAAAGTGTTAAGTACTTGTCCTAAGTTGGCGCTACCAAGTTAGTTTTATGCCTTTAAAAAGTGGGGTGAGCGACGGGGCTCGAACCCGCGACATCCCGGACCACAACCGGGTGCTCTACCAGCTGAGCTACGCCCACCATGTTTCGTTATTTAGTTTTGTAGAAGTGCTGATTGTACCTGCTACTTATCGGAGCTGGATTTGCTCGCGAAAATCACGCTCCGGTAGTACTTCAACTCCTCGATCGAATCTTTAACATCGCCCATTGCGCGGTGATTGCCGGTCTTCTTTGGCGCATTGAAATAGGCGGAGGCGTACCAACGGCGTGCGATCTCCTTAATAGAGGAGACATCGATGATTCTGTAATGGAGGAAGGCATCGAGGAGCGGCATATCGCGAGCGATGAAGTTTCGGTCGGTCGAGATGGAGTTGCCAGCGAGTGGGGATTTGCCGGCTTCTACTCCGACCGATTCCAAGTGGGCGATAACTTTCGCTTCGGCATCGGCGAGGGTGGTTCCGCTAGATATAAGAGGTAAGAGCCCAGATTCGGTATGCATGTTGGTTACAAACTCGTTCATTCCGGCAAGTTTTTCGGGGGTAGTGGCGATGAGGATGTCGATGCCATCTCCGATTGGGTTTAATTCAGAATCGGTAACTTGGACTGCGATTTCGACGAGGGCATCATCTTGCAAGGAGAGCCCGGTCATCTCGCAATCGATCCAAATTAGGTGGGGATTGTCGATAGCCATGGGCGAACTCTATAAGTGAATTCACTATTCGTTCACCTTCTATTAACCAGTGAAAGAGGCGGCGTCCCCCACTTAATAGCAGTATCGCCGCGTGAGTTCGATTTCGCCTGACCGGCCCGCGGTAACACCGCGCGAGATATTTACTAAGCCGCGCATTTCAGATCAAGTATTTAGAGGCGTATTAAATGTAATGAGTTTTTCTTCGCTCGCAATTTTAACTTTAATCGGTTCATTTCTTATGTTGCGTGGGTTTCAAGTATTCAAAGGCGAGGGCTTAAGTTTTATAACTGGCTTTGAATGGACCAGCGCAGTTAATGACGGAGTAGAAACTTCAACTTTTGGTCTTGGTTCGATGTTAATTGGGACCTTGCTAATTTCAGCAACCGCGCTAGTTGTCGGAGTTCCGCTATCGGTATTGACTGCACTTTACTTAAATTTCTACGCGCCGATGTTTATCCGGAAATTCTTAACAACTGTTTTAGATTTAATGGCTGCATTCCCATCAATCCTTTATGGTTTATGGGGTTATTTCATCTTGATGCCGATGGCCGAATATTGGGCGAAGTTACTTAACCGATATTTGGGATGGATTCCAATATTTTCAGTGCCGCAACCGGCATTTACGCGCTCGCCATTTGTAGCTGGGTTAGTGCTGGCGATCATGATTATTCCGATTGTTACTTCAGTATCGCGAGAAGTATTTTCGCAAACTCCACTAGATCGAATTCAAGCCGCTTATGCGCTCGGCGCAACTAAATGGGCAATGATTAAAACAGTGGTACTCCCATTTGGTTCTAGCGGCGTTGTTGGTGGAGCGATGCTAGGACTTGGTCGAGCGATGGGTGAAACTGTTGCGGTATATATGGTGCTAAATATTGCATTTAGCGCAAACTTAAAAGTGCTTTACGGCGTTGGCGGAAATGTAGCTTCAATGATCGTTTCCCGTTGGGGCGAATCAACTTTATTAGAATCCAAAGCGCTATTAGCAGCTGGGTTTGTCTTATTCGTTATGACCCTTGCAGTGAATTTCTTAGCTAATTTTATTGTTAAACGCGCGATTAAGTCGGGTAAATAGATGACTACTTACGCGCCAACGAAACCTTGGAAACCCACTCGGGCTGATTTGAGTAAGAATGTAATTGGAATAATTATCGCCGCGATTGCCTCATATTTAGTCGTTGCATCTACCCCAATGAAGGGCAAGTTGGCCTACGCATTTCTATTCTTCTTTTTTGCAACTGCGATTCAAGTCGTTATTAAGTGGTTAGCTCGAGGACGAGTTGCTGCAGTTGATGAGCTAGCAAGCTCAATTGCATTAACTGGTGGCATCATAGTTTTCTTACCAGTATTAAGCATTCTATTCACAACCATTAGCAAAGGCATCAAAGGTTTACATTGGACTTTATTCACCGACACTATGGAGAAATCTTCTTACTTAGATCCGATTGGCATGGGCGGAATTTTGCATGCAATTGTCGGAACTATGTACATGATTATTATTGCGTCGATAATTAGTGTGCCGCTATCAATTTTAACTGCGCTCTATTTAACTGAGATTAAAGGTAAAGCAGCTGGATTTATCCAATTCTTAGTACAGGCAATGAGCGGTGTGCCATCGGTTGTAGCCGGCATTTTTATTTACGCAGCGTTATTACTTAATACCAGCTTCCGCGGATCTGGTTTAACTGGTGCGCTGCCTCTTGCAATTTTGATGATTCCGACCGTAACTAGAACTGCACAAGAAGTTTTGTTATTGATTCCAAACGATTTGCGCGAAGCTGGCCAAGCCCTTGGTGCGACGCAATGGAAAACCGTAATGTTAATTGTGGTTCCAGCAGCAAGAAGCGGTTTAGTAACTGCGGTAATTCTGGGCGTTGCTCGTATTGCTGGTGAAACTGCGCCGCTACTTTTCACTATTGGTGGTTCAGATAAAGTGAATTGGAATCCAATAAATGGCCCACAGAGCGCACTTCCTTATTACATCTGGAAAGGCTTGCTATCTGGCACTCCAGAAGCGGTACAGCGATCTTGGACTGCGATTTTGGTACTTCTAATGATTGTGCTCTTTTTCTTTTCAATTGCACGATATTTTTCGAGACAGCGGGTTAAGTAATGAGTAATCAAATGAAAGATGGGGAAGCGATGTCAGCATCGAAAATAACTGGGTCAAAATCTTTATCGGATGTATCCGCTAATCGGATTCGCGATTTGGTACCTGGAACATCACCTATCGGCACTGGACTTGAAGCCCGCAATATCCACGCTTGGTTTAGTAAGCATCTGGCGATTGAAGATATTTCCTTGGATTTCAATGCTGGCACAGTTACAGCGTTAATTGGTCCATCTGGTTGTGGAAAATCAACTTTCATTCGCACCATTAACCGAATGCATGAATTCATTCCTGGCGCTGCAATGGCTGGCGAAGTTCTATTAAATGGCGAAGATGTTTATGCTCGAGGTGTCGATGTAACGAAGATCCGGCTAAAAATCGGCATGGTTTTCCAGAAGCCAAATCCATTCCCATCAATGACAATTGGCGAGAACGTACTTTCTGGCTTGAAATTAGCGCAATTAAAAGTTGGTAACAAAGATGATTTATTGGAAGATTGTTTAGAACGTGCCGGACTCTGGAGCGAAGTTAAAGATCGTCTTGATGCACATGCCGGTGGCTTATCTGGCGGACAACAACAGCGACTTTGTATCGCACGATCACTAGCAGTTAATCCGAAAGTACTTTTGATGGATGAGCCTTGTTCGGCTCTCGACCCAGGATCAACGCTTCGAATCGAAGAGACAATTCATGATCTCTCCAAGACGATGACAATCATCATTGTTACTCACAATATGCAACAAGCTGCGCGGGTTAGTGATTACACGGCCTTCTTCTTATCTGATGGCGGTCCTGGAAAGCTTGTTGAAGTTGGACCAACCAATGAAATTTTCTCAAGGCCCAAGGATCAACGGACAGAGAATTACGTCTCTGGGCGGTTTGGCTAAGCCAAATTCGTTAACCAATTGTTCACCCAATAGATGGTGGCAATTTGAATTGAGTAAATCCGGTGTTTCGCTAGAAAAATAACCTTGCGTTGTAACTATCCCTCTATTGGTACAACACAACGAAAGGTTGTCATGAAGGTTTCCAGATTAATTAAGTCAACGGTAGTAGTAGTTTCTGCACTATCGATTGCAATCGCACCAAACGCATTTGCAGGTACAACTCTTGCAGCAGGCGGCGCAACATCCGTAACAAACCTTGTACAGGCATGTAAGAGTTTTTATAACACTGACACTGGTGATTCCTTCCCTTACAACTCAGTAGGTTCAGGTCAAGGTCAAAAAGATCTTGAAGGTAAGAAAATTGATTTTGCATTCTCTGATAGCACACACTTGAAGTCACAGAGCGGTATCGCAATTGATACAAATGAAATTCACATTCCAGCAATGGTTTGGGCTCTTGGTGTAATGACCAACCTAAATACATCAAAGCCAATTGCACTTTCACCAAAAACTATTGGTGGAATCTTCTCTGGAAAAATCACTCGTTGGAATGATCCAGCAATCCAAGCTGATAACAACCGTACCTTTACAGTTACTGTTTATAAGAAAGATAAAGCTGGAAAAATCGTTAAAGATAAGACTGGCAAAGCTGAAGTACTCCGGACAAATACAGTTACCCAAAAAATCTCAATGCCAAACCAACCAATCACTGTTGTCTATCGCCTTGATTCTTCAGGAACTACAGATAACTTCACAGCCGCATTGAAGTCACTAGATCCAACAAACTTCACTGATGCTGGCAAGGTATTTAACGCACTTGCATCAACAAAGGCTGCAATTGCTGCGGATCCAATCCACTTCCAGAGCGCTTCAGGATCTGCGCTAGTAGCGTCACTTGCCGCTAAGACTAAGTATTCAATTACTTACAATGAGACTAACTACGCAAAATCTGCTGGCTTGAAGCTAGTACAAGTTATCAATCCAAATGGTGACTTGGTTCCAGCAACCGATGATGGCGCTGCAGCATTCGTATCTACTTCAGATATCGCTGCTAACGGAACTGTCGCACTTGATTACACCAATAAGAACCCAGGTGTTTATCCATTCACTGTAGTTACTTATGCGCTTGCTTCAACTAACTATGGCGATGCCACAAAGGCTGCCGCAGTGAAGAAAGCGATCGAGTACCACGCATTCACTTGCACAAAGAAAGTTGCGGATTCTGGATTCATCACAATCGATCCGACTTCGCCACTAGGTAAGAAAATTACTACTCAGCTTGCAAAACTTGGTAAATAAGTAAGCTGATTCCTAGGTAGAAAATAAAAAAGGACCGTCGAGGGGCGGTCCTTTTTAATGCCGTTTTACTTTCTGCAATTTAATACTTTTATAACAAAATGTGCGCCTGGCAGGAATCGAACCTGCGACAACCGGCTTAGAAGGCAGGTGCTCTATCCAACTGAGCTACAGGCGCATTGCTGTGAAATGGAACATGCGTATTGTACCGAGAGATTCCTATAAGGTTTCTCCTCGTGGCAGAGTTTATTTATACGATGAAGAAGGCGCGTAAAGCGCACGGCGATAAAGTCATTCTCGACGATGTAACGCTTGCCTTTTATCCAGGCGCGAAGATCGGCGTTGTGGGCCCAAATGGTGCTGGTAAATCAACGGTGCTACAAATTATGGCCGGAATACAAACAGCATCAAATGGCGAAGCTTTCTTATCTCCTGGATATACCGTAGGAATTTTGTTGCAAGAACCAAAACTTGATGAAACCAAAACAGTTTTAGAAAATGTACAAGAAGGCGTTGCTGAAACGATTGCTTTGATGGCCCGCTTTAATCAAGTTAGCGAAGAGATGGCCAGCCCAGATGCTGACTATGACAAGTTGCTTGCTGAGATGGGTGCGCTACAAGAAAAATTAGATCATGCGAATGCTTGGGATTTAGATTCACAATTAGAACAAGCGATGGATGCGCTTCGTTGTCCGCCATCTGATGCCGATGTAAAAGTTTTATCTGGCGGAGAGCGCCGACGAGTTGCGCTATGCAAATTGTTATTACAGAAGCCGGATCTACTATTGCTTGACGAACCAACTAACCATCTA
>CAEZYX010000060.1_pt1 | contig 5593 bp, 5 predicted proteins | sample 7265801 | NCBI WGS metagenome assembly CAEZYX01 (sample SAMEA6813945, study PRJEB35770) | freshwater metagenome | biome: Freshwater; feature: Freshwater reservoir; material: water | place: Czech Republic | collected 2017-04-14 | depth 30m m
AGCGTAGTTGATGATGCTGCAGCTCGTCCTCCTCGTGAAAAAGGATTGAAAGTTGAAGACGCTGGAAACGGTGGCGATAAATTAGCCGAATACATTTTAGAAAAGCGGATTGTATGAGCAATGTATTCATTTTGGTTGATCACGCCTCTGGAAAAATTGCAAATACTGCTGGGGAATTATCCGCATTTGGTAAACGTATTGGTGGTGTTACTGCTTTAGTTTTAGCTGAACCAGGCTCTGGGGCGGCTATCGCGGAAGAACTGAAAGCGTTCGAAATTGAAAAAATAATAATCGTAGAAAACGTTGCGTTTTCCCAACATGGAATCCCAGCCATCGCAGATGCAGTCGCATCAGTCCTGGCCTCACATTCTCCTAAAGCGTTATTAATTTCAACTTCCGCACGTGGAAAAGAAATCGCAGCACGCGTTGCGGTGCAATCAAATAGCGGTTTAATTACCGATGCCATTGATATCTCTGAAAATCTTATAGCGACGCAATCAATATTTGGCGGTTCATTTACGGTGCACTCGCATGTGAAAACCGGAACCCCGATTATTACAATTAGACCAAGCGCGATTGATTTCACTGCAACGCCATCAAACCCAACTATTGAAAATGTAACTGTGGAAATTAGCGATATCGCAAAATTGGTCTCAATTAATAATATTCAACCAGCTATAAAAGGTGGGCGACCAGAATTAACTGAAGCGAAAATTGTGGTTTCCGGAGGCCGCGGCACAAATGGAGATTTTTCTAAAGTGGAATCCTTCGCGGATTCACTCGGTGCTGCTGTTGGTGCATCGCGTGCTGCAACTGATGCAGGTTGGTATCCACATACTCACCAAGTCGGTCAGACCGGCAAAACTGTGAGCCCGCAACTTTATGTTGCATGTGGAATTTCAGGAGCGATTCAACATCGCGCTGGGATGCAAACAAGTAAGAACATCATCGCGGTAAATAAAGATCCAGAGGCGCCAATCTTTGATCTTGCAGATTTGGGGATCGTCGGTGATTTATTTGCAGTTCTGCCGCAAGCAGAGGCTGCGATAATCGCCAAAAAGCGCTGATAACCCGCACCATCTAGACTTAGCAAATGCGCGTTTATCTAGACCATGCTGCCACAACCCCAATGGTGGAAAGTGCAATCACCGCGCTTAATGATCAATTACTAAAATTAGGAAATCCATCAAGCCTGCATACCGCTGGGCGTTCTGCAAGAAAAGATTTAGAGGAAGCGCGAGAGAGTATTGCGAAAATTGTGGAGTGTGCACCGAGCGAAATAATTTTTACCGGTTCTGGAACTGAAGCCAACAACTCGGCAATTAAAGGCCTTTACTGGACCCGCTCGGCCGCGGATTCCCGCCGCAAAGTTATTGTAATTTCAGCTTTTGAGCATCATGCGATTTTGGACCCAGTCGAATGGTTAGCCGAAGATGAAGGCGCTGAAATAATCCAGATTCCTATCTTAAGTAGCGGGGTAATTGATTTAGAATATTTTAGGAAAGTTATTAAGGAACGCGAGGGAGAAATTGCCCTGGTTAGCGTAATGCACTCGAATAATGAAGTTGGTTCGTTACAACCGATTTCTGAAATTGTGAAAATTGCTAATGAATTCAAGATTCCAGTGCACTCGGATGCGGTACAGAGTTTTGGAAAGGTTCCGTTTTCGTTCGCAAAATTAGGTTTAACTGCTGCAACTCTGAGTGGCCATAAAATTGGTGGCCCGCTCGGAATCGGAATACTTATATTGAAACGAGGATTGGAAATCACCCCGATTTTGCATGGTGGTGGCCAAGAGCGTGATATCCGCAGTGGAACTTTAAATGCTCCTGCAATCGTGAGTTTTGCGGCCGCAGCCAAAACTGCAGCCGAAACTTTGGAAACGCGAATAGATTATGTTTCTAAGTTGCGCATAAAATTAATTTCTGAAATTGGGAAAGTGATTCCAGATATAACGGTAAACGGCGCGACCGAAAAATCATCACTTCCTGGAATTGTAAATATAACTTTTCCAGGGACAGAGAGCGATGCGCTCTTGCTTTTGTTAGATGCTCAAGGGATCGCTAGTTCAACCGGCTCAGCATGTAGCGCCGGGGTGCCCCAACCCAGCCATGTACTTATGTCGATGGGATTAAGCGCAAAAGAAGCAAAATCTTCGCTTAGGTTTTCGATAAGCGCTACGAACAATGACAGTGACATTGAATATCTTGTATCTGTGATTGGTGAAGTAGTTACCCGTGCCCGAGCGGCGCAGGTGAAAAAATGAAATTAATTGCCGCAATGAGTGGCGGAGTTGATTCCGCAGTAGCTGCAGCTCGAGCAGTAGAAGCTGGACATGATGTTATTGGCGTTCATCTGGCGCTTTCAAAGAATCCACAAAAGTATCGTTCTGGAGCGCGTGGCTGTTGCACTGTAGAAGATTCTCATGACGCCAGAAGAGCGGCCGACGTAATTGGAATTCCATTTTATATCTGGGATATGTCCGATGAATTTCATCAAGGAGTTGTAGAAAATTTCCTCTCGGAATACGCAAGTGGGAAGACGCCAAATCCTTGTTTGCGTTGTAATGAAAAAATTAAATTTGAAGCGGTATTGGATCGGGCGCAAGCGATGGGTTTTGATGGCGTTGTTACTGGTCATTACGCGCAGACAATAGAGAGTGAAAGTGGTCGATTACTTTATCGAGCAATTGATCCGGCCAAAGATCAATCTTATGTTTTAGCTGTTCTTACTGTGAAGCAAATTTCTGGTGCTATTTTCCCATTGGGCGATACTTGTAAAGAAGATGTACGAATTGAAGCCGACCGACGCGGCCTTTCAGTTGCAAACAAACCAGATAGCCACGATATTTGTTTCGTACCTTCCGGTGATAACGCGAGTTGGTTGCGGGATCGACTCGGCAGTGAAGTTGGCCCAATCGTTGATGAAACTGGAAAAAAATTAGGCGAGCATAAAGGCGCTTACACATACACAATCGGCCAACGAAAAGGTTTGGGATTAACAGTTCCCGCTGCAGGGGGAGTTCCGCGTTATGTATTGAAAGTTGAGCCAATTACAAACACAGTTGTTGTCGGCACTCATGAAGCTTTGGCAGTTGAAAAAATTATCGGTGGTACTCCTAATTGGTGTGGTCCAGCGCCAGAAGCGTTAGCCAGTTCACCACTCAATGGATTAGTTCAGGTAAGAGCTCATGGGGCTCCGTTACCGTGCACTTATTATCGAAGTATTACCGAAGGAATTGAAATATTAATAGCTGATTTAGTTGAACCGTTATTTGGGTTAGCTCCGGGACAAGCGATGGTTATTTATGATGGTGATCGGGTAGTCGGCTCAGCTACCATTACTGAGACTAAGTAATATGAGTAAGAATTTGGCAAGGCAAGAGATGGCCGATTTAGTTAACGAGATAAGAGATCATCAATTTCGATATTACGTACTTGATAAGCCAATCATTCCCGATGCTGACTTCGATCAATTGTGGCAGCGCCTTTTAAAACTCGAAAGTTCGAATCCGGAATTTTGTGATCCAAACTCGCCAACACTAGAAGTTGGTGGTGGTTTTGCCACTCATTTTCAACAACGCGACCACATCGAGAAAATGATGAGTTTAGATAATGTATTTGATGAAGATGAATTGAATTCATGGTTTGAAAGAATTGCAAAGGAATCAACCGGAAATTCATGGCTCTGCGAGGTAAAAGTTGATGGTTTAGCAATAAACCTGCTTTATGAAGATGGGAAACTTAGCCATGCGTTAACTCGTGGCAACGGTGCTACCGGTGAGGATGTAACTTTAAATATTAAGACAATTAAGAGTGTGCCGCATCAATTAATTGGTAAAAATATTCCCAAATTATTAGAGGTGCGAGGTGAGGTCTTCTTTCCAGTCGCTAAATTTAATGAAATTAATGAAGCGCTAGAGGAGTCCGGGAAAACGCCATTCGCTAATCCGAGAAATGCAGCAGCAGGATCACTTCGCCAAAAAGATCCACGGATCACAGCTTCTCGACCACTTGATGTTGTACTTCATGGGGTTGGCGCAGTTGATGGCGCTAAATTTGAATCGCAAAGTTCCGCCTATGCCACACTTAAAAGCTGGGGACTTCCAATTAGTAATCGCTACCAAGTAGTTAAATCCAAAGCTGACGTCGCTGAGTTCATTGAGTTTTATTTAAAGCATCGCCACGATGTGGAGCATGAGATAGATGGAATTGTAATTAAAGTTAATGAACGGGAAATTCAAAACGCTCTTGGTTTTACTTCTAGAGCGCCTAAATGGGCAATCGCTTACAAATATCCGCCAGAAGAGGTGACTACTAAGTTATTAGATATAAAGGTTAGCGTGGGCAGAACTGGGAGAGTGACGCCATTTGGGTTTATGGAACCGGTCCGAGTAGCGGGATCAACCGTTACAAATGCGACGCTTCATAATGCCCAAGAAGTTACTCGCAAAGGAATCTTGATTGGCGATGTAGTTATTTTACGAAAAGCCGGTGATGTAATTCCAGAGATCCTCGGTCCGGTCATTGAAAAGCGGAGCGGTAACGAGCGTGCATTTGAAATGCCAACTAATTGTCCAGATTGCGGTTCTACGCTGCGCGCAATGTCAGAAGGCGATATAGACATTCGTTGCCCTAATTCGCAATCATGCCCGGCTCAATTACGGGAACGGATTTATTACATTGGTTCAAGGGCAGCTTTAGATATCGATGTTTTGGGATACGAGGCAGCTAACGCTTTATTAGAAGATAAATTAATTGAAGATGAGTCGGCGATATTTTCACTAACAATTTCAGATTTGAAGAAATCAAAATTTTTTATTAAAAAAGATGGTGAAATTGGCGCCAATGCGGAGAAGTTAATTGCGGCTTTAGAAGGTGCTAAGGCTCGTCCGTTATGGCGAATTTTAGTCGCGCTTTCAATTCGCCATGTTGGACCAACCGCTGCCCAAGCTCTGGCAAATAGGTTCGGAAATATTGCAGATATCGAGCGTGCAACTTTAGAAGAACTTTCAGATATTGATGGCGTTGGTGGTGTTATCGCACAATCAATCAAAGAGTGGTTTAGCGAAAAGTGGCATCGAAATATCGTAACCAAATGGGAAAAATCTGGAGTTTTGATGATTGATGCTGTTACCGAAAAATTACCGCAAACTCTTGCTGGATTAACAATCGTTGTTACTGGATCGCTAATAAATTTCACACGCGATGGCGTAGCTGAAGCGATAACATCTCGAGGTGGCAAATCTGCTGCATCGGTCTCAAAAAATACCGATTATTTGGTGGTTGGAGATGCGCCGGGTTCCAAATTTCAAAAAGCCCAAGAAATTGGCGTGCCGGTATTAGATGAATCGCGATTTAAGCAATTATTGGAATCTGGCCCGACAGGGTTATAAGATAACGGCATGAGTAGATACCAATCCTTAGCTGAGGAAGCAGTTCGAGAGCTTCCAGCGCCACCAGTTTTCTTCGGAGTATTTGCATTTGCCGTTCTATCGCTATTGCTCTACTTAGTTCTTCGGCTTGGTCGCGATTAATTCTCGAACCGCAATTTTCGGGGGAACTTTCGACCCGATCCATCGTGGCCACTTACA